>Ga0247816_10000129_pt1 | contig 43033 bp, 38 predicted proteins | sample UWRJL209509C1_FD_179930 | JGI IMG/M metagenome (GOLD analysis project Ga0247816, IMG submission 179930) | Plant litter microbial communities from Arlington Agricultural Research Station in Wisconsin, United States - UWRJ-L209-509C-1 | ecosystem: Environmental > Terrestrial > Plant litter >...
CATTTCGTACAGCAGACAATAAATATGAGGCTTTATCTGCACATGATGCTATAGTAGAAAGCCATGGCGCATTAAAACAGCTTGCCGTTTCACTGATGCACATTGCTAGTAACATTCGTATGCTAGCCTGCGGACCAAGATGCGGTATTGGCGAACTCCATCTACCTGAGAATGAACCAGGATCATCCATCATGCCGGGGAAAGTCAATCCAACGCAAAATGAAGCCTTAACTATGGTTGCTGCTCAGGTAATGGGTAATGATGTTACCATCACTATAGCAGGTTCGAATGGGCAATTCCAGCTTAATGTATTTAAGCCGGTTATGGCCGTTAGTTTTTTGCAATCGGCCAGACTGATCGGTGATGCCTGCAATTCATTTAATGAAAACTGCGCTGTGGGCATTGAACCAAATTATGATGGCATCAAAAAACACTTGGAAACTTCATTGATGCTGGTAACCGCATTGAACCCACATATCGGCTATGACAATTCTGCAAAGATTGCTAAATCTGCACTGAAAGAGAATAAAACATTGAGGGAAGCTGCTGTCAGTTTAAAATTAGTAACTGATGAAGAGTTTGATAAATGGGTTTGTCCAGAACACATGATTGGAACAATCAAATAACAGAATTTAATAATATGCTATCAGCATAAACCTTCAAATCGTGAAACAATTTTATTTGAAACTTCTTGCAATCTTAATACTAAGTCCGGTTTCGGTGTTCTCACAGCAGATAGATCGAACTAGATTAACAGATACGCTAAAAAATTATTCAGCTTATAAGAGAAAACTTACTCTTGCTGGGGTGCTACAGACCAGATATGTACTTTCACTTGATAAAAATATTGATATCAATGGTAAAAATTTTGACCCTGGCGCTTCAAAGGCGGTAGTGAATTCATTTTTGGTAAAACGTGCCAGGATTATGGTAAAAGGAGATATCAATGATCATTTTTCTGCAAATATATTAGCTAACCTGGCAGAATTCAATAGTGATCCAACCAATAAGGTATTAGAAAATGCCTATATCAAATATTCCCTTAATGAATATTTTCATATCCAGGCTGGACAGTTTCGTCCATTTTTTGGGATAGAAGATGCTATGGCGGTTGATATTATCCGTACACTTGATTTTTCGAACCAATATTATGCTTTCGGTAGGAATGGATGGCAGAGTTTTCAGACAGGTCTCTCTGTTTTGGGAAAGGTAATTCCAAATGGTAAGCTGCGTTATTTTGCTGGAATTTATAACGGTAACAACAAGAACCAATCTTCTGATGATAACAATACCAAAAATATTTATGGACGGGTTGAAGCGGATTTCCTGAAGGATTTTACCATCGGTGTGAATGCTGGATCGGGCAGCTTGGCAATTAGTAGTATTGGTCAGGCCTATGGTGCGGATGCAACGGCAAAAATCCCGTTATCGAAAAAATTTGATCTTTTGATAATGGCCGAATATAAAACCGGCGCTAATTTTTTGGCCTTTAATGCCGATAAACAACCGATTCGCCCAGACATTAAAGAATACCAGATGCAGGGGTTTTATTTCTTTCCAACCCTTCGTTATAACCACCAGAGCCGCCGGCTTCGCGCAGTAGAGTTCTCTTGCAGATACGAATATTTTGACGAACATTACAAGCTTGCGAGCAATCCCCGCCAAACAGTTATCCCAAATTTATCCTTGATTTTTGCCGATGATTTTTATGCTGCCATACAGGTCGGTGTTGCAATAGATCGCTTTAGGGATCAGGTGCCTTTAAGTACAACATACAATCGTAACCTAGGTTATGTCCAATTACAAATTCGCTTTTAAACAAAATCATGAAAGAAATAAATATCAAATCACTCATCATTACCCTTCTCGTTGGGGTAGCTATATGGATCTGTCCAGTGCCCGATGGAGTGAAGCCCAACGCTTGGCATTTGTTGGCAATTTTTGTTGCCACTATTGTTGGTATCATTTCCAAAGCTGCTTCGATGGGAACAATGGCTATTATTGGTATCACACTCTGTGCCGCCACTCAGGTCTTGGCTCCCGGCGATCCAACCCAATCCATTAAAAATGCTTTGAGCGGTTTTGGTAACTCTACTATTTGGTTAATTGGTCTGGCGTTTTTTATAGCAAGAGGATTTATCAAGACAGGTCTAGGAACTAGGATAGCTTATAGTTTTATCAAGATTTTCGGAAAAAGTCCGTTAGGATTGGCTTATGGATTGAACACCGCTGACCTTATTTTGGCACCTGCTATTCCAAGTAATACTGCAAGGGCTGGAGGGGTTATTTTTCCGATCATGAAATCCATTGCTGTAAATATGGGCTCAGTACCTGAAAAAGCGGAAACACATCGAAAGATTGGAGCTTTCCTTACTTTAAGTAGTTATAATGCAAATATGATTACTTCGGTTATGTTCTTGACTGCAACTGCAAGTAACCCGATGGCTCAGAAGTTTGCCAAGGATCTTGGGGTAACCATTACGTGGGGAAGTTGGGCCATTGCTGCACTCGTACCTGGTCTGGTCTGTTTTATTTTAGTACCGCTATTCTTATATAAAGTTTTTCCTCCAGAGCTTAAGGAGACAAAAGAAGCTCCAGCTATAGCTGCAAAACAATTGAAAGAAATGGGACCGATCACGATAAAGGAATGGCTGATGGTAGCCACCTTTATTATTCTGCTGGTGCTCTGGATTTTTGGAAACCTGTTTGCTATTGATGCTACAACAGGCGCTTTGATAGGATTATGCATTTTACTATTGTGTGGTGTACTTGATTGGGAAGATGTCAAATCGGAAAAGGGTGCTTGGGATACCATAGTCTGGTTTTCATCATTGGTGATGATGGGTTCATTTTTAAATTCTTTGGGTTTTATTGGTTGGTTTGGTCAGCTGGTAGGGGCTAAAATGGCCAATTTAAGTTGGCAACTGGCTTTTCCCGTAATCATTTTAGTGTATTCCTATTGCCATTATATGTTTGCCAGTGCAACCGCTCAGGTAGCGGCAATGTATTCGGTGTTTCTCGCTGTGGGCATTGCAGTAGGTGTTCCTGGAACTATGCTGGCCATTTTTCTTGGTGCATGTGCCTCATTAATGGGTTCACTTACGCATTACGGTCATGGGCCAGCTCCAATATTTTTCGGAAGTACCTATGTTGACCTTAAGGACTGGTGGAAACAGGGATTTTACATGAGCGTGCTGTTCTTATTGGTTTGGTTCCTAGTTGGGGGTGTTTGGTGGAAGGTAATTGGGCTATGGTAGACAACAGTATAGATATGGAGAAAACTTGGATATGAAACAAACAACATTAATATATAAGCTGGTGATGGCAGCGACAGGTCTGTTCCTGTGCTTCTTTTTAATTGTCCACTTGCTTGGCAACCTGCAGCTATTAGCTCCACAAGCCGAGGCTCGGGAACAGTTCAATTGGTATTCCCATTTGCTGTCGGGAAATATCTTTATCAAAATTATTTCCTACGTTCTCTATATTTCTTTACTTGCCCATGCGATCTATGCCCTGATTGTTACCAGGAGAAATCTTCAAGCCAATGGCAGTAAATACGTGTATGATAAACGAAATGAGGTAAGTACCTGGAACAGCAGGAACATGGGGATACTGGGAACGATTATCCTTATATTTCTGATCATTCACTTTAAGGATTATTGGTATGTATATAAATTTGGAAATCTACCATTGGATGCAAAGGGCAATAAAGACCTCTATCAGATTGTAATCAGCTCATTTCAGCAGGCATGGTATGTAATTATATATGAACTCTCATTTATTGCATTGGGATTTCATCTGCTGCATGGCTTTTTTAGTGCCGCCAGGACCCTAGGTATTTACCATCCCAAATATGCATCCGCCATCCGCGTTTTGGGGTGGATTTATACCCTCTCGATTACTTTGGGTTTTATGCTCATTCCCATATCCATTTATTTTAATCTTAATTCTATATGATAAATGCTAAAATTCCATCTGGAGATCTTGCTGATAAATGGAGCAACTACAAGGATAAATCAAAGCTCATCAATCCCGCCAACCGTAAGAAACTAGATATTATTGTAGTGGGTACTGGACTTGCTGGATCATCATGTGCTGCCAGTTTAGCTGAACAGGGGTACAATGTGAAGTCTTTCTGCTTTCAGGATTCTGCCAGGCGAGCGCATTCAGTTGCAGCACAAGGAGGGGTGAATGCCGCCAAGAATTACAAAAATGATGGGGATAGCGTTTATCGCATGTTTTATGATACCATAAAAGGTGGCGATTTCCGTTCACGCGAGGCCAATGTTTACCGTCTGGCCGAATGTTCATTGGCATTGATTGATCAGGCCGTCGCTCAAGGCGTTCCGTTTGCCAGAGAATATGGGGGTTATCTGAATAACCGTTCTTTTGGAGGGGTACAGGTATCCCGTACGTTTTATGCTCGTGGGCAGACAGGACAGCAATTGATGATTGGAGCCTATCAAGCACTGATGAGACAAGTTGCTGCAGGCAGGGTAAAAGCTTACACACGCCATGAAATGCTCGATCTGGTTCTGGTGGATGGTAAGGCAAAGGGTATCATTGCTCGTAATCTGGAAACTGGAGAAATTGAAAGGCATGCAGCTAATGCAGTTGTTCTGGCAACGGGCGGATATGGAAAAGTTTACTATCTGTCTACCCTTACGATGGGATGCAATACTTCGGCCATCTGGCGGGCACATAAAAAAGGTGCATTTATGTCTGGCGTAAGCTGGATCCAGTTTCATCCCACTTGTTTACCCCAAATTGGGGAAACACAATCAAAGTTAACCCTGATGTCCGAATCTCTCCGTAACGACGGAAGAATATGGGTGCCGAAAAAGGCTGGAGATGAACGGGCTCCAAATGATATTCCCGAAGAAGAAAGGGACTATTATCTGGAACGTCGCTACCCCACTTTTGGTAATCTGTCTCCGAGGGATATTTCCTCAAGGGCAGCCAAGGAACGGATTGATGCCGGTTGTGGCGTAGGTCCGATGAAAAATGCGGTCTGTCTTGATTTTTCAAAAGCGATCAAGGAGCAGGGTTTGGATAAGATCGAAGAGAAATATGGCAACCTATTCAGAATGTATGAAAAGATCAACGGAGTTGATGCCTACAAGGAGCCTATGCTGATTTCACCGGCTGCCCACTTTACCATGGGCGGGCTATGGGTAGATTATGAACTGATGACAACTATTCCAGGATTATTTGCCTTAGGCGAAGCTAATTTCTCAGATCATGGCGCTAATCGACTTGGTGCAAATTCTTTATTGCAATCTTGTGTGGACGGTTATTTCATTGCACCCTATACCATACCGAATTACTTATCCGCCGAGCTTAAAACCGAAAAGATCACAACCGAACATCAGGCATTTGCCGAAGCTGAAAATAATGTGAGGGAACAATTGCATAGATTTTTGAATGTAAAGGGACATCTTTCCGCTGACCATTTCCATAAAACCTTGGGTAAACTGCTCTATGATAAATGTGGCCTTTCCAGAACTAGGGAAAGTTTGCGGCAGGCAATTGTAGAGATAAGGGCACTTAAGAAGTCGTTCGAGCATGAGCTAAAGATCACCGGTGATGACCAGGTAAATTCAGAGCTTGAAAAGGCGGGTAGGGTTTCCGATTTCTTGGAACTGGGCGAACTGATGTGCCATGATGCATTGCAAAGGGAAGAATCCTGTGGTGCCCATTTCAGGGAAGAATACCAAACTGCCGATGGGGAGGCCGTTAGAAATGATGAAGAATTCTGTTATGTGTCTGCTTGGGAGTGGAAAGGTGAAGATGCGGAGCCAGAACTGCACAAAGAGCCACTGGTTTTTGAAACCGTTGAACTAAGTGTTAGAAGTTATAAATAAGTTATTGAGGATTTTAATATGAAATTATATTTGAAAGTCTGGCGCCAAGAGAACAGGGAGTCGAAAGGCAAAATGGTAAGCTACGAAGTGGATGGTATTTCCCAGCACATGTCTTTTTTGGAAATGCTCGATCTGTTGAACGAACGACTAATAAAGAGTGGGGAGAGGGTAATTGAATTTGACCATGACTGCCGGGAAGGCATTTGTGGAGCCTGTGGTATGATGATCAATGGCAGGGCTCACGGACCGCTAAGTGGAACAACCACTTGTCAGTTACACATGAGGAGTTTTGCAGATGGAGAAACCGTCTACATCGAGCCGTTTAGGGCAGCTGCCTTCCCAATTCTAAGAGACTTGAAAATTGACCGTTCGTCGTTTGACCATATTATACAGGCTGGGGGATATATTTCTGCTTCTACCGGACAGGCACCAGAAGCAAATAGTATTTTGATAGGGCATGAAATTACCGAGGCTGCTTTTGACGCAGCAGCCTGTATTGGCTGTGGAGCCTGCGTGGCCACCTGTAAAAATTCTAGCGCTTCATTGTTCACCTCAGCAAAAATCTCCCACTTGGCTCTTCTTCCCCAGGGAAAAATGGAGGCAGCTGATAGGGTGATCAATATGGTAGCGCAGATGGATGCAGAAGGATTTGGCCACTGTTCAAATACCGATGCATGCGAGATAGAATGCCCGCAGGAAATATCTACGCTCCATATTGGTAGGATGAATTACCAATATAATAAGGCGTTGCTTTTAAAGAAGAATGAGGTTAAATGACAGGAATTTCTGTCTATAATATATTTTTACTTCTCTAACAATTAATTAATGCGACAATTATTTTAATGGAGCTGCTTTAAAATCATCTAAAAGTTGAATTATTGCTGCTCCTTTTCTTTTGCCTGCTCTTTTGCCCGTTTCTTGAAGAATCCCCTAAAAAGGAAATTGCTTTGGAGCGCTTCAAGGTCCTCATCCAGCTTTTTGCTTCCAGCTTCTAAATTTGTCATTATTGCTTTGATCTGAAGTGCAGTTTTCGGATCATTCAAAAGCAGACCTGCTGCATTATCTGTAGATTTAAGCTTTGCCGAGGCACTGTTTAAGTTTGCAGCAAGTTCTTCAGCAGACTTGGCAGATTGTTGTAATGAAGATGCTGATTGTTGGAATTTCGCAAATACGGCAGTGTCGGTCAATAACTTATCAACTAGTCCGTTTTTTATATTCAATGTACCAGCAAATCTGCTCAGGTCCAGCGCAGTCCGATTGGTCGCCAATGCAGTTTTATTCAAATTAGAAACCATAGCCTTAAAGTCTGTTGCAATCTGTTGATCGGATAACAGTGCACCTGCTGCCCCTTTTCCGTTTACCAGGTTTTTAGCAAGCACCTTAAAATCAGTGGTAATTTCCAGTAGGTTCTTGTTGTTGATCTGAAGGGTTTTCATCATGTCGTCTGTAGTTGTTGTGGCATCAACTTTTAGCCTGTCACCGTCTTCTACGGTTGGAAGCTTCGGGTTTCCCCCGGTAATTACCACTATCTTGTTGCCGATCAGTCCGTCTGCACTGATGCTGGCCCCAGCATCCTTATGGATATACTGGTGCGCATCCTCCTCTATGCTCAAATAGATCTTTACCTGTGAGGTGCCGAAAAATTCTATTTTTTTAATCGTTCCAATTTTAACGCCCGAAAACCAGACGTTATTGCCTTTTTTTAATCCTTGGATGTCATTAAATATCACATTCAGCGTAAAGCTTTTTACGAATGTTTTCTTCTGGGAACCTAGTGTAAATATGCCAAGAATAAAGATCAGTAGGCCGATAGCGATAAATATGCCTACGGTTATTTTTCTGCGGTTGTCTGTTAGTGCCATCGGTTATTGGATAAAATTGTAATCATAAAATGGTTGGGCCTGGTCATCGCCCGAATTAAAAACTTCTTCAAATGAGCCCTGTCTCTGGAAATGGCCATCTACCAGCATTGCCACACGGTTCCCTACCTCTTTTGCACAGGTTAGATCATGGGTAATAACGATAGCGCTGGTATGGAAACGTTCCTGTACATCGTTGATTAAGGTGTTGATCTCCATGCACGTTGCAGGATCAAGACCCGCTGAGGGTTCATCGTAAAGCATGATCTCTGGTTGCAGGATAAGTGTTCTTGCTATTCCGATGCGTTTGCGCTGCCCTCCCGAAAGTTCCGAAGGCATCTGGTTAAGTGTCTTCAGGAGTCCAACGGCATCCAGCATCTCGTCCACACGCTTAGCTGTTTCCGCTTTTGTCAATGATCGAAGATTTCTGGCAAGTGGAAATTCAAGGTTCTGCTTTACGGTCATGCTGTCGTATAAAGCGCTGCTCTGAAAGGAAAATCCTACACGCAACCTCAATTTTAAGAGCTCCTTGTAGCTTATTTTGTCAACGATGTTCCCCAGCACTTTAACCATGCCGCTATCAGGGGCAAGTAGACCAATTATGATTTTGATCAGCACCGATTTACCTGTTCCAGATTTACCAAGCACAACAAGATTTTCTCCCTTAATTAGGTTAAGGCTAGCTGAAGATAATACCTCTAATTGGCCAAATGACTTATAAATATCTTCTATTTCAATCACTTTTTCCCCGCTTAAATCGGTTGGTTTTTTTTGTGCCATCGTTATTGGTTTAGGAAAAGACTGAAGAACTGGACACAGATCACTTCTTCCACAAAAATGAGGAACATAGCCACTACCACTGCGGTATTGGCCGCCTTGCCAACTCCTTCAGTCCCTTTTGATGAGTTGTAACCCTGATAGCATCCTACCATGCCTATTGTAAAACCAAAAAGAATTGCCTTGATCGTCGATGCGGTAATGTCCAGAAAGGTGATGCTTTCAAGGGAATTTTGAAAAAATGCACTTGCACTTGTTCCTTCATTCATGGAAACATTCAACAACGAGCCGAGCATTCCGATCATAGCGGTGTAAAAGGTGAGGATGGGCATGGTGATGGTCGCAGCTAACACCCTGGTTACGACCAAATATTTAAAGGGATTGGTGGCCGAAACTTCCATGGCATCAATCTGTTCGGTCACGTTCATCGAGCCAAGTTCAGCTCCAATGCTTGAACCTACCTTTCCGGCGGCAATCAGACCTGTCAACAAGGGCGCTAACGTTCTGATGAGCGCTATTCCTACAAGCGAAGGCAGCCAAGAGGTTGCGCCAAATTCCGAAAGGGATGGCCTGGACTGTTTGGTAAATACAAGTCCAGTTATGAAGCCGGTTGTCGAGATCAGTAAGGCCGACCTGTACCCGATTTCATAACATTGCCTCATCAGCTCCTTAAATTCATAAGGTGGCAAGAACGCTTCCCTAAAAAATCGGGAAAGGAAACGGTAGACTTCATATAGTGTGAGAAACCAGGTGGCAATTTTACCGGGTTGTTGCTCAGAAGGGCTTTTGGCAACAATAACTTTGTCTTTAGTTTCCATTAGTATTAAATCTTGCGGTCCATTGATTAATTTTTCATTTTTGAAAGGCCTTCAAAATTCAGGACGGTGATATTTGTGCCCAAGCGTTCTATCAGTTTTTCGTCCCTAAAATCGGTCAGGGTTCTACTTACCGTTTCGGTGGCCATGCAGGCCATGGCGGCAAGGTCTTCCCGCGTAATGCTAAACCCGGTAAGCTTATCATTTAGTTGCTGATGGAGTTTGATCAGGGTACTGGCCATTTTCTTTCTCACAGAATGATAGGCCAATTGCAGCAACTGTTCTTCTTTTTCCTGGTTATCATGGGACAGCAGGCGAATGAATTTTCGTGCCACTTCGGGATAAAGTCCCAGCATCGTTTCCAGTTCCTCCATCGGGATGAGGCAGAGTTGGCTATCTTCTATCGCAGTTGCCGTATCGGTATATGGGCTATTGGTTAGGATGGCGCTAATGCCTATGTAATCTCCGGCGGTATACATTCCTGTCATCAGCTCTCGACCATCTTGGGATAATTTAATGGTCTTGATCTTTCCAGAGGTAATTAGGTAAAGTCCCTTACCTTGGTCTCCCTCATAATAGATGACACGATTTTTCTTGAAGTCCCTGGTTTTGTGTCCATTTACAATGGTTTTAAACGCTGCAAGTCCATCGGTTTTTGCTACCATTACCTTAAATTCTTCTTTGATCGTTTGTTGATGCTGTTCTTTGATCATCTTTTTTCGGAGCCTGATATCAATTGCATTTAACAATTCTAAGCCGTCAAATGGCTTGATCAGATAGTCGTCTGCACCTAGCTCCATACCTTTTCTAAGGTCGGTATGTTCTGCTTTGGCGGTAAGAAAGATAAAAGGAATATTAGCAGTTTCTGTATGCTTGTTGAGCATATATAATACTCCGTAGCCATCAAGTTCTGGCATCATGATGTCGCATAAAATGAGATCGGGCAGGTGCTTTATGGCCATTTCTGTGCCAATCTTTCCATTTTCCGCTTCAATAACGGTGTAGGTCGCCATTTCAAGGATCTCAACTACACTTGCCCTTATCTCGTCGTGATCCTCTATGATCAGTATTTTTTTGTTCATGATTGCGGGAATTTAAGTGTAAATAATGTACCCCTGTTAATCCTGCTCTTGAAACTGACATGGCCCTTCATCAGGCCTGCATATCTGGAAAGGATGCTCAAACCAAGCCCATTACCTGCTATTTTGCCAGTATTATGCGCACGAAAAAACGCTTCAAATAGATTTTTCTGGTCATCTATTGGTATGCCTATTCCATTGTCACAGATCCGGATGGTACAACTATTTTTATTGATCCTGGTGTAGAACTGGATGGAACTTGAATTGCCAGAATATTTGATAGCATTATCTATCAATATGATAATGCAATTTTTCAAAAGATTCTCATCCAAACTGATCATTTCATTTTCTCCCCTATGTTTGCAGATAATCTCCTGGCCATCTTTAAGTACAACCTGCATTTCTTCGGTAACCTCTTTGGCCAGCTCCATCAAATTAAAGGTGCTGAACGCTGCCAGAACTTTTCCTGAATCAACCTTTTCTAGCGAAAGGAAATCATTCAGTATCGCCGTGATATTGAGTACGGCATCATTAATTTTGCCCAAATGTTTGTCGATGTGCTGATTGTCATATTGTGCTGCATGATGTTCGATCAATGAGCGGGAAAGCTGTACTAGGCTTAACGGTGTTCGGAATTCATGTGAGGCAATGGAAACAAAACGGCTCTTCAATTTTCCGAGTTCTTTTTCCTTTGCAAGGGAGAGGCTCAGCTCATCCTTTGTCTGTTGTAGTATTTTTACGGTTTCTTGAAGTGAAATGGTACGTTCTTGCACTTGTTCCTCTAATTGTGATGCATAGTCCTGAAGCATCGCTTCTGAGTGTTTTTCCCTTGTCAAGTCATGGATAAATCCAGCATACACTATTCTTCCTGAATACTTTACTTCGCTTACGCCCAACCTAAATGGAAACTGCTTCCCATTTTTCTTTAGTCCGATCAGTTCTCTCCCAATTCCAATAATGCTGGCATGGCCACTTTGTTTATACCGCGACAGATAGCCGTCATGTTTACTGGCATCCGATGCTGGCATGAGCATCGAAATGTTGTTTCCAAGCACTTCTCCTTCGGTATAATCGAAAAGTTTGCAGGCCGAAGGATTGATGGATTCAATCTTACCACGATCGTCTATGGTAATCAAGCCATCTATCGCATTGTCGATTATCGCTTTTAGCAAGACGGCGTTTTCCATAAAATATTGATTTACAGAATAATATATATCTGCTTCATTAAGACAATCTACCACTAGATTTGTTTTGATTATATTGGCTCGCTTTGATTTCATGACAGCAGAGTGCTAAAAATCCGCTGCACAAATATCGCCACAGGGCAGTAAGCAAAAGTGACGAACGTCACACATTTTCTGTCTTCACATCATTGGAAAATATAATAGTTAATTTAACCGCCAAAAAGAGATGAGAGAAATACTAGTTCACATTCAATTCTAGAAAATCGACAAGTTGTTTCTCCAAGATTATGCTATTTTCCAATTGGTTATCGCCGTTGGAAGCAAGATGTATAGCTTCTTTGGATATGGTCATATAGAATGCGATCCCTGGAATGATCTCTGGAAAACTTACATTGATGATATCATCTACGTGGGTAAATTCAACATTTACCTCTGAATCCAGCTTCTGGTTAACGAAAGTTGCGAATTCTCTTTTTAATGTACCGAATCGTGATTCGGCAGTAACGGCTCTGATGTTTTGGATGGTTGTCATCATGTGGATATGGATATAGGTATAGCGTTGAAATTTGTTCGGTCCTTAGCGTCCGATTTTTTTGATGATCTCCTTGATTTCTACATTTTCTTTTGAAATATCCTGACGTATCAATCCAAAAAGGCTCATGTAGATATTGGCTATCCAAACCATTGCAAAACCGGCAATGATGTAACCTCTCCAGTCAAGCAGTAATAAGTGGAAATCTGTAAGAATAATAAAAATGATGGTAACATAATGGCTAAAACAGTATTCGCAGGTAAAAAGATAAAAAAACTTTCTAGTGAGGATATGCTTTCCGCTAAGGCTCTTTTTGGTAAAATACTCCCTCGGCTCCCTAAAAACTTCTTCGTGCGTTACCGTCCATGCCACACAGGCAATCGGTATTGATAAAAGTAACAGCCAGATAATTTGTAGGTTGATGGTCATTGGATCATTCATATCGAATGCCAAAATTCCATATTATCGATGTTCCTTGAAATGATGACCATCTTTATTAGTGATGATAGGGGTCATTTGGGTTTTGCCCGAACGCACTGATCTTTACCCCAAAATCATAATCAGCTCATTAGCTCGCATTAGACCATACTATCAATAAATTCATTCCTTATCATGATTCCATTAAAATCAAATTTAAAAAAAGGGTTACTACTGGTACTGAACCTGGGATCGTCGAGCCTAAAATTTAGTCTGTTCCATTCGGATTCCCTGGAAGCGGAATGTAATGGCCTGGTTGAGGGAATGTACACCAGTGAAACGATAATGGAAATTAGCTGTAATGAAAGTAAAAGATTAATCAAGAAACTATTCAAGGGATTTGATTTTGAGATCTGCTTGGTTGAACTGGTTAATTGGCTAGAAGAAAACCATTACCGGGCAGAAATTACTGCAATTGGGTATAGGGTAGTGCAGGGAGGGCCAAAACACATTACACCTGAAAAGGTTACCTCTTCGCTACTTGCCGACTTGGAAACCTACATCTATTTGGCACCAAATCATTTGCCCGATGAGATCAAACTGATCAGATATTTTCGAAATGCTTTTATTGGTATACCCCACCTTGCTTGTTTCGATACCAATTTCCATAAAGATATGCCTGAAGTTGCCAAATTTTATCCCTTGCCAGATAGGTTTAAGGAGATGGGACTGCGGCGTTATGGCTTTCATGGACTTTCATGTGAGTCAATTTTACAACAGTTATTAGAAGAAGATGTAGATCTAGCCCATCAGAAAATTGTCATTGCCCATTTGGGTAGCGGATCGAGTATAACAGCTATTAAAAATGGTGTGGGTATAGATACCACAATGGGCATTAGCCCGTTGGGCGGACTTGTGATGGCAACAAGGCCTGGAGATATTGATCCTGGAGCAATTCTTCTTATGCTCAAGCAAGAACATCTTTCGGTAGAACAGTTAGATCGGGTTTTAAGTGATGAGTCGGGACTTAAGGCTATCGCAGGCATTAGCGATATGAAAGAAATACTTGCTACACAGCGTAGTTGCCAAAAGAGTAGCGAAGCATTGGATCTATTTTGTTATCAGGCCAAAAAGCACCTGGGTTCGCTGGTTGCTGTACTTGGTGGAATAGATTTGTTGGTGTTCTGTGGCGGCATTGGCGAAAATGTGCCGTTAATAAGGGAAAAAGTTTGTGCCCATATGGAATTTTTGGGTATCAATATAGATGCTGGATCAAATCACAGCAATGATACCATCATTTCCCGCTCCAATAGTAAAGTTACAGTAAGGGTAATGAAAACCGACGAGGAGTATATGATCGGGATGCATATCCAAAATTTATTAACCATTTAACCCAACATTACCTATGAATACACTTACTGAAGAAAACGTTGACGCAATACATAACTATTGGCAGGCCGTAAATTATCTTTCTGCTGGACAGATCTACCTGCAGGCAAACCCACTGCTCAAACGGCCGCTAACAGCTGATGATATCAAGCCAAGGCTACTGGGTCATTGGGGTACTTCTCCAGGGTTAAACTTAATCTATGTACACTTGAACCGATTGATTAATTATACTGACGCAGATATCCTTTACGTTTGTGGCCCAGGTCATGGAGCCCCGGCAATCGTAGCGCATACCTACCTAGAGGGAACCTATGCTGAAACCTATCCCGAAGTTTCACAGGACGAAGAAGGAATGCTAAAATTATTTAGGCAATTCTCCACTCCCGGAGGCATTCCCAGCCATGTTAGCGCTCATACCCCTGGATCAATACATGAGGGTGGTGAACTGGGCTACTCTTTGATGCATGCCTTTGGTGCGGCATTCGATCATCCCAATCTGTTGGTGGCCTGCGTTATCGGGGATGGCGAAGCAGAAACCGGACCTTTAGCCGCGAGCTGGAATTCGGTTGCCTTTCTCAATCCTAAAAGGGATGGGGCAGTGTTGCCGATCCTACACCTTAATGGTTATAAGATTGCCGGGCCCACGGTACTTGCAAGAATGGAGGACGATCAGCTCAAAAGTCTTTTCAACGGTTATGGTTATGAGGTCTATTTTGTTGAAGGCAAGTACCCGAAAAACGTGCACCATCAGATGGCAACCACGTTAGATCTGATCTATCAAAAAATAAGGAACATCCAGCATCTTGCCAGGACCGAAGAATCGGTTCATCCTATAAAATGGCCGATGATTATTTTAAGAACACCAAAGGGATGGACAGGGCCAAAAGAGTGGAAAGGCCTTGCTATCGAAAATAGTTTCAGGTCGCATCAAGTGCCACTTACTGGCGTGAAAGAAGATCCCGAAAAACTAAAAGCATTGGAGCAATGGTTGAAGAGCTATAAACCAGAATACCTTTTTGACAAAGATGGAAAGTTGGTACCACTCTTAGCTGCACTTGCTCCTAAAGGTAACAAAAGAATGAGCGCTTCTCCCTATGCCAACGGTGGTAATCTGCTTATTGACCTAGAACTTCCAAAGTTCGAAGCGTATGCTCTGCCAATTGCAAGTCCGGGAACTGTTGTCGCCGAAAGTACCCGAAACTTGGGCAAGTTTCTTCGCGACATATTTAGGCTCAATGAAGAGAACCATAATTTTAGGTTGTTCTGTCCGGACGAAACCAGTTCAAACCGGTTGGAAGCGGTTTTTGAATTCACAACCCGGTGCTTTATGGAAAAAAAGACCATTGCCGATGAAAAGCTTTCATCTGAAGGAAGGGTTATGGAAGTACTAAGCGAACACCTTTGCGAGGGATGGTTGGAAGGTTATTTGCTCACTGGCCGCCATGGGCTTTTTCCTTGTTATGAAGCTTTTGTCACCATCGTAGATTCGATGGTAAGCCAACATGCCAAATGGATCAAGACCAGCTGTGAAATTCCTTGGAGAAAACCGATCGCCTCGTTAAATTACCTGCTCACTTCACATGTGTGGCGACAGGACAATAACGGGTATAGCCATCAGGGGCCAGGATTTATCGATACGGTAGTAAATAAAAAGAGTTCGGTAATCAGGATCTATTTTCCGCCAGATGCGAACACCTTATTAGTAGTAATGGACCATTGCCTACGCAGTAAGAATTATGTGAACGTGGTGATTGCGGGCAAACAGCCAGAGCTGCAATTTTTGAATATGGAGCAGGCTATTGAACATTGTGCAAAGGGGGCTTCCAATTGGGAGTGGGCGGGCAACGACGGAGGTGAAATTCCCGATGTTGTACTGGCTTGCGCTGGGGATGTGCCCACCATAGAAATGGTTGCCGCCGTTTCGATCCTTCGTTCGCAGTTGCCAGATTTGAAGGTACGCCTCATAAATGTGGTAGATTTGATGTCCCTTTCGCCCAATGCCTATCACACGCATGGCCTAAGCGAAGAACATTTCAGTTTGCTTTTTACCGATATTGCGCCAGTGATCTTTGCCTTTCATGGTTATGTTCGCATCATTCACGATTTAGTTCATGTTAGGCCAAATCCGGCACGTTTCCATGTCCGTGGATTTATGGAAGAGGGCACAACTACTACCCCTTTTGATATGGTGGTGATGAACCAGATGAGCCGCTATCACCTGGCGATGGAAGCTGTGAAGAGAGTGCCCAGAATGCAGCTTCAGGCAGATGTTTTCATCGCACACTGCGAGAAAAAATTACAGGAGCACCATACCTACATCTGCGAAAATTTGGATGATATGCCAGAAATCAAAAACTGGAAATGGGAATATAACTCCTCAATCTAGCAATTCTCTACACCTTTTTTAATAATACTAATCTGCCAATTTTGAAAATCGAATATCCCTTATCCAAAGTCACTAGTTTAACAGTTGATGAAGTTTTAAATGCCTTGCAAACTGATCTTGCCCATGGTATTTCTAAGTCCGAATCTTCCAGTCGTGGCGTTCAATTTGGACTAAATGCCCATCAGGCCAAAAAGAAAAAAAGTGTATGGGCAATGTTCATAGGGCAGTTCAAAAGCGCCATGGTCTACCTACTTTTGGTTGCAGCGGGAGTGTCGTTTTATTTTGAAGATAATATTGAAGCAATTGCCATCCTGATCGTGATCTTGGTAAATGCGCTGATGGGTTTTTTTATGGAACTACAGGCCCGAAGTTCAATGAGGGCACTGGCAAAACTCGATGTTTCATTCTCAAAGGTTATCCATAACGGCAAGCCTTATGAAGTTCCCTCAGAAAATCTAGTGCCCGGAGATCTTGTAATGCTCGAAGCAGGCGACCTCGTTGCTGCCGATGGACGAATAGTTGAATGTAACGAGTTCTCGTGTGATGAGTCTTCTCTCACCGGGGAATCCTTTCCTATGATAAAAAATAGGGATGTAATTAAGGATGAGGTTGATCTGGGAGATTGCCTAAACATGGTTTTTAAAGGGACGGCAGTCATAAAAGGCAATGCAAAATTTGTAGTTACCGGTATTGGAGCAGATACGGAGTTGGGCAAAATCACATCATTTGTCGATAGTTCTACACCTACAACTTCCCCGCTGGACAAAAAACTGGATAGGCTAACCAAAAAACTGGTCTGGATTACACTTGGAATGACCGGCATATTTGCCATTTCTGGAATTTTGGAAGGCCGTTCTCGGATGCTTACCCTGGAAACTTCAATCGCTTTGGCGGTAGCTGCATTCCCTGAAGGCTTGCCAATTGTGGCTACCGTAGCTCTTTCTTACGGGATGTTGATGATGGCCAGAAAGAATGCCATCGTAAAAAAGCTTGCTGCGGTTGAAACTCTCGGTGGTGTAAATGTAATCCTCACTGATAAAACAGGTACGCTCACAGAAAACAAAATCCATGTAGAGCGGATCTGCTTTGCTGAGGAACAGTTTTCGGTTTCGATTAAAAAGCAGGTGCTTACGTTTACATCAGGTGATGAACCGAAAGACAAGCAAATCTTTGATCACATCGCTTTGATTGGCGTTCTATGCAATAACGTGCCTTTAGAACATGTTGAAGACAATAGATTATCAGGTGATCCCGTAGAAGTTTCGCTGATAGAATTGGCCATAGCTAGCCAGTTAGATTTGTTGCAGGTTAACAAAAGCTATAAGCGCATACAAGAGATTCCCTTCAGTTCAGAAACAAAATTCATGGGTACCCTGCACCAGAATGGATCGCAATTCTATGTTTCGGCCAAGGGCTCGGTAGAAGACCTACTTACAAAATGCAGCCAATTCATTAGTAGGCGGGTCACATCAAAACTGAGCAATGATGATCGAAAAACTATCCTCTTAGAATCAGAAAAAATGGCCGCTGAGGGCCTTAGGGTATTGGCATTCGCCTTTGCCGAAACTGCTCAACGTCCTGCAGAAGATTTTGTAAAAGAACTGATCTATGCAGGAATGATTGGGTTTGTTGATCCACCTAGATTGGATATCAAACCAGCAATCCTCGCCTGCAAAAAAGCGGGGATAAAAATCGTAATGATAACCGGCGACCATCCCTTAACCGCATTAAATATTGCCAAACGTATAGGGATGCTGGCCGAACACGATGAACAGGTTATTTCTGGAAAAGAGTTACCGGATATGGCAACCATTAGTGCAGATTGGAAACGAAAAATACTGGCAACAGCGATTTTTGCAAGAACTACGCCCAGGCAGAAATTAGAAATTGTTGAACTTTACCAACAGGCTGGTTTCATTGTTGCCATGACTGGCGATGGGGTAAACGATGCACCTGCCCTCAAAAAAGCAGACATTGGTATTGCAATGGGGTTAAGGGGCACACAAGTTGCAAAAGAGACGGCAAGTATTGTACTCAAAGATGATTCATTTACTTCTGTAGCAGGTGCGGTTTCCCATGGAAGGGAAATCTTCCAGAACATCCAACGTTTTGTAATCTATCTCGTTTCTTGCAACCTGAGTGAAATATTTATTGTTACTATTCTTGGGTTTGTAGCTTCTGGGTCAATGATGCTGCCGATGCAGATCTTGTTTTTGAATATGGTAACCGACGTTTTCCCTGCCTTGGCCCTGGGTCTGGGAAAGGGTGACAAATCGGTAATGCTTAAACCACCAAGAGATCCAAAGCAGGAGATCATCACCAAGGCGAACTGGGTCATGATCTTTATCTATGCCTGTCTAATGACAATTTCGGTATTAACGGCAGTTTTCTACTGTAAATATTTTATTTCATCGGATCCTCAACTAGTGAACAATATAGCCTTTATCACCCTTGCTTTTTCGCAATTGTTCCACGTGTTCAACATGCCATCGCCACATTCATCCTTATGGATTAATGAAGTAACTAAAAATAAGTTCGTATGGATGGCAATTGCGCTATGTGTTCTTCTTGTCCTAGGTGTACACGCCTTCTCGCCAAGTAGGGCCGCGCTAGGGTTGATTATACTCCCAGCTTCAATATGGATCATGTCTCTATTAGTGAGCCTCTTGCCGCTTGTGGTAGTTCAGGTTTATAAAGTTTTGCGTATTCAATTTAATTATAAAAATGAAACTCCAGAGCCTAACATTTAACAAATGAAACCATAATGATTTTAATGAATAAATCGAGCTTGCGAGCTATTGAACACTAACGAAGATAAACCATTTGCAAAAAATCATGATAGCTTCATCACCATTGAAAACAAATTTATACCGATGAAAATGAAATCAACACATATGCTGATTGCCTTATTGCTGTTTCTTGGAGTTGGGGCAATTTTTGGCGGATTTATCTTAATCATCTCCCCATCCGGCCGCTTATTCGGTATGCCGCTATCACTTTTGCACCATTCGCCGTTTAAAGATTTTATGTATCCCGGTATTATCCTGTTCTCCATTATTGGCTTGGTTCCAATTTATACGGCATATGCACTTGTGAATAAACCAGAAAACAAGGTTGCACAAAACTTAAATTGTTATCGTGACATGCATTTGGCGTGGACCTTCTGCATCTATATCTCCTTTGCACTCATCTTATGGATCCAGGTAGAAATGACTATTATTAAGGTAGTACACTGGTCGCATACGCTTTATATGATACTTGCCATAGCAATTTTGTTTACTGCGCTGCTACCAGGTGTCAGGCAATCGTTTCGTAGATCATTAAAAAAATGAACTTCCGTCAGTCTAAGTTGGAAGATTCCCCGCAATGATTATTTCTTGGAATCCGTCACTTTGAAACGATACTTGCTTTTCTTAAAGTTTATAGCCTTGTCCTTTGCAAAATAGGACCTTCCATAACTAGTTTGGATTACACTACCAAAAGATACATATCATTCAAGTTGCTGATGTTCATCATTACTCATATGCCGGCCCATCAATAATTTTGTAAAGTTTTAGGGTCCAAGTCGCTACCTTTTTATCGTCGATCAACAAGATTTCCATTTTTCACTAACTTTTACCACAAACCAGATACAGATTTTTTCTGCCCATAAATAAAATACAATGAAACCATCGTGAGCAGACAGCTAAGTTACAGCAATGTATATGCTCATGATAGCTTCATCACCATTAAAAAACAATCATATTCCTCATGAAAAATATTTTAGTCCTCACCGATTTTTCTTCAGAAGCAAATCACGCGGCCGCCTATGCCTATAGTCTTGCTGTCCAACTCAAAGCCAATCTCACTTTGTGCAATGCAATTCAAGTGCCTGCAGAAAGTCCATTGGCGAGTTTTGTTTCCTGGCCAATGGAACAATCTGGTGATCTGATCAAGGAAAGTAATCATGAGCTTGAAAAATTAAGGACTTTTTTGAAAAAATCTAATGAAAAGATTTCTGAAAGTCCTAAAATCAGTGTAACCAATCAAACAGGGTCATTGAAAGATGTTGCAGAAAACATACTGTTCGATCAGTTTATAGACCTTACGGTAATGGGCGCACATGGAGCCGGTGGAATCAGCGAATTTATTTTGGGTAGCCAGAGCAGATATATGATTGATAACTTTAATGCGCCAATAATGTTGGTTCCCCTTTCGACCAAGATCAGACCCATCAAAAAGATTGTATTTGCAACTGATTTTCATTTCACCCAAAGCAATAAGGAATTTATTTTAAAATTATTGCCTTTGGCCCGCTCTTTTGGTGCTGAAATTTTTGTCTCCCATATTCATTCGCCAAACAAGGAAAGTGATGGTTTTGATGAGATGGTCAAAGCGTTTATGTTCGAGATCTGTAGCGAGTTCAAGACCCCAAGGATCTCGTACCGTTCAATGGAAAGTTTCAGTACCAAAAATGGCCTAGAGGTACTAATGTCAGATGGGCAAATGGATATGCTGGTAATGGTTCACCGAGAAAAGTGTTTTCTTAGCGATCTACTTATCGGTAGCCTAACCCGTAGAATGGCGGCGGCTATTGAATTCCCCTTACTGGTATTCAAGAAGGATGTAGGCTCTCCGGTCGTCAAAAAGTTTGATCATATGGAGGTTGACCTGCCATATGCCCCGGCTAATTTTTAAGGGACAGTAAACATCTATATTCAAATACACTCGTGGATGTAAGTGGCTTGTACTAGCCTAGGTTAATAAATGAAAAATAACATGATGATAAATACAACTTCTTTTCTAGGGATGGAACTCCAATGGTGGATTTTTTTTGTCGTACTCCTGATATGGCTTTTTGTTATTCCCTACGACATTCCTGGCCAGCGCAACAAGCGGGATTCTCCCTTAGATATCCTAAAGAAAAGATTTGCCGCGGGAAAGATTACGGCTGAAGAGTTTAAAAAGGCAAGCCATCTTTTGCAGGATGATTCAGGGAACAAGACACATCATAACACACAAGTTTAAAACAGTTAATAATGAACAACGACGAAAAATTACAACATGATATTGAAGAGGCAATCAAATGGGAGCCGCTGCTGATAGGTGCAGAATTAGGCGTAATTGTACGGGATGGAATTGTAACACTTACCGGTACAGTAGATTCCTATGCCAAGAAAAGGGTTGCAGAACATGCAACCAAATCGGTTAAAGGGGTAAAAGCCGTTATAGAACGGATTGAGGTAGGTTTTTCTGCGCTTGGCCATCAAACAGACCCAGAAATAGTGAAAGAGGTGCTCAGTGTGCTAAAGTGCAATCTGGAGGTTCCTGAAGACCAGATCCAGGTACAAGTAGAACATGGCTGGGTACTGCTGGAGGGAACCGTACAATGGAATGCTCAAAAACAAGCCGCAGCTAATTGTATTGAAAATATTTTGGGCATTCGCGCTGTTGATAATCATATTATGGTCAGGTCAGAAACCGAAGACGAGATCGAAAAACTGGGCATACAGAATGCATTGATCCGAAACTGGGCCATTGAAGAGAAAAACATAAAGGTAGCTGTTTTTGGGAACAACGTAACCTTAACTGGAAATGTACACTCCATATTCCAAAAAGACGAGGCAGAGCGAATGGCATGGAAGGCACCAGGGGTTTGGAATGTGCACAATGAAATTTTGGTAGATTATACAATAAGCTAAATCAAAACTATGGCGCTCGATATTGCTAAAATAACTGGGCTAAGTGATCTTCAGGTATTGGCTGCCCGTAAAGCCTACGGTGCAAACCTGTTGGCATATAAAAAAGAAAACAGGTATTTAAGGATTATTACAGGACTTTTTAAAGAGCCAATGGTGATTCTGCTGTTGGTGGCCATCATTATTTATATACTCAGTGGAGACTTTGCCAATGGGATGTTTTTGGCATTTGCTGTTATCCTGATTTCTGCCATTTCACTTTACCAGGATTCAAGGAGCAGAAATGCACTGGAAAAACTGAAATCCTTCTCCATGCCAAATAGTAAAGTGGTTAGGAATGGCAAAACGCAAAGCATCAGCACCCGCGATCTGGTGGTTGGAGACTTTATCATGGTAGAAGAGGGGACAACCATCCCGGCCGATGCGACGATCGTTAAGAGCAACGATTTTTCGGTCGATGAATCTATTTTAACAGGAGAATCATTAGCTGTTTTTAAGGATTTTGAAAGTAAGGATCCACAAATTTTTAGTGGCACTAGTGTAGCTTCTGGCCTTGCCATTGCTAAGGTAACAGCAGTTGCCCATCAAACCCAACTTGGACAGATTGGTGATAGCCTGTCACAGATCAAAGCCGAACAAACACCGCTTGAACTTCAGCTTAATAATTTTGTCAAGAAAATGGTGATGGTGGGTGCCTTAGTTTTTCTTTTGGTCTGGTTGATCAATTTCCTGCACAGTTATCTCATTCTCGATAGTCTCCTAAAGTCGCTTACCCTGGCCATGAGCATTATTCCAGAAGAAATTCCCGTGGCTTTTACCACCTTTATGGCCTTGGGGGCCTGGCGGATGATGAAAGTGGGGATTGTGGTAAAACAGATGAAAACGGTTGAGACGCTGGGTAGTGCTACAGTTATTTGTACTGATAAAACGGGTACGCTTACCGAAAATCGGATGAGCTTGGTAAAAGCCTATCTTTTTGTAGCAGATCAGATCGTAACAATTGAAGGCAAAGCAAGTGCTGAGCTGCAAAGCCTGATTGAAACTGCGATGTGGGCTAGCGAACCAATCCCTTTCGACCCGATGGAAAAAGTGATCCATGAGTCCTATGCACGGTTTACAAAAGTTGATGAAAGATCGAAATTTGCGATGCACCATGAATATCCACTAAACGGCAAGCCGCCAATGATGACCCATATTTTCGAAAACGGGAAAGGAAAGAGGATAACCGCTGCCAAGGGCGCACCAGAAGCAATAATGGGTGTCTGTAGTCTTAGTGTAGTAAAACAAAAACAAATAAACCATGCTATTCATACATTAGCAAACGATGGCTACCGGGTTCTTGGAGTGGCAACAACCATCTTCAATGGAGAGGAATTTCCAGCTAGGCAACAGGAATTTAAAATGGATTTCTTGGGGCTGGTGGCATTTAACGACCCCCCAAAAAAGAATATCCAATCGGTATTGAAAGATTTTTATGCTGCGGGAATCAATGTGAAAATCATTACCGGAGATAACAAGGAAACCACCGTCGCAATTGCCGAACAGATCGGTTTTTCAGGTTCTGATCAGTGCATGAGCGGCGATGAACTGATGAAATTGGCCCCAGAGAAGCTTAATAGCGCAGTGAGCAAGACACAGATCTTTACCAGAATGTTCCCCGAGGCCAAACTTAAGATCATCAATGCCTTAAAAGCCAATGGAGAAATTGTAGCCATGACCGGAGATGGGGTTAATGATGGGCCTGCACTTAAGGCTGCACATATCGGCATTGCAATGGGTAAAAAAGGAACTGAAATTGCCAAACAGGCAGCTTCGCTTATTTTGTTGGATGATGACCTTTCGAAAATGGTAGACGCAGTTGCCATTGGCAGAAAGATCTATAAAAACCTAAAAAAAGCCGTTCAGTACATTATTTCTATCCACATTCCAATCATTCTAGTGGTGTGTCTTCCGCTGGTACTGGGCTGGCAATACCCAAATCTGTTTTCGCCCGTACACATCATTTTCCTCGAGCTTATCATGGGGCCAACATGTTCCATCATCTATGAAAACGAACCCATCGAAAAAAATGCGATGCACCACAGTCCAAGACCCTTATCCGATACCTTTTTTAACCTAAAGGAACTGTTGCTCAGCATTGCCCAAGGATTGGTAATTACGTTTGCCGCCCTTTTTACTTACAAATATACAGTTCAGCTTGGTCTTCCCGAATCAACCGTTAGGACAATGGTTTTTACGGTACTTATCGTAGCTAATATCTTTCTTACTTTGGTCAATAGATCATTTGATGCCTATGTTTGGGAAACTTTCTACTATAAAAACAAGCTGGTAGCGCTTATCATAGGGATTACGGTCTGCCTTACAGCCATGATGCTTTATCTTAGCCCGATAACGGCCTTTTTTCAGTTGCATAACCTTAACCTAAAACAACTGCTAAGTTGTGTGATCATCGGCCTATCGTCGGTGATATGGCTAGAAGTTTTTAAGTTGATCAAAAAAAGAAAATGGTTTACTGCCACTAACCAGAACAATTAAACGGATATACCTGTTAGCACTATAGATTTTCATCCCATTAATCAAAATTATGCATAAAGACATCCTAGGCTACCAGCCCGAACCAGCATTCAACACTTCGGTTGCTTATTTCTCTATGGAGTTTGCTATCGACCAAAGCCTTGCCATCTATAGTGGTGGACTGGGGTTTTTGGCGGGGTCGCACTTACGAAGTGCCTATGAACTGAAACAGAACATGATCGGTATTGGCATACTTTGGAAATATGGCTATTATGACCAGTGCAGTAATGAAAATGGAACCATGCGGATAGAATTTAACGCCAAAGACAGACCTTTTTTGGAAGATACGGGAATTGTTTTCCAGCTTCCAATCAGAAATCAGCAAGTGCATGTAAAGGCGTTACTGCTTAAGCCGGAAACATTCGGATCGGCGCCACTATATCTTTTAAGTACGGATCTGCCAGAAAATGATGATTTTGGAAGGTCTATTTCAAATCGGTTATATGATGCAGAAGAAACGATTAGGATTGCACAGTCTATTCTATTGGGTATTGGTGGTGGAATACTGTTAGATCAGCTGGGCCTAGAACCAGATCGCTACCATATGAACGAAGGCCATGCCGTACCGCTGAACTTTTTTCTCTATTCGAAATTTAAAAATCTTGAAGGGATCAAAAAGAGAGTTGTTTTTACCACCCATACCCCAGAAGTGGCAGGTAATGAAGAGCATGATTATGAACTGTTAAAAGAAATGTCTTTTTTCTATCACCTGCAGGTGCATGAGGTTAAATATCTTTTGGACCTTGATGGTGATCAGTTCAATTATACACTCGCCTCTCTGAAATTTTCGGGAATAGCAAATGGTGTTTCCAAGATCCATGGAGAAGTTGCTAAAAGGATGTGGAATTCGAATCAAGGGATATGTGAGATTATTTCTATTACCAATGCACAGAACAAAAAATACTGGCAGGATAATAGGCTTTTAAAATACATGACTCTAGATGAGGATGAAAACGTGATCAACAGAAAACACGAAATGAAGATTGAACTGTTTCATGAAGTTGAAAAACAGACTGGAAAAGTTTTCGACCCAAAAGTATTTACGATTGTATGGGCCAGGCGTTTTGCCGGGTATAAACGTGCCGACCTGCTCATGCACGATTGGGGTCGTTTTATTAAATTGCTGAACGACGAAATGATGCCCGTACAAATCATTTGGGCTGGCAAACCTTACCCAGAAGACGGTAGCGCTACGGCTTTGTTTAACCAGATTGTTCAACGTACAGATTCCTTTGCAAATTGTGCAGTGCTTACGGGTTATGAACTGGAACTTTCTGCCAAACTTAAAAAAGGGGCAGATGTTTGGCTGAATAACCCCTTTATGTACAGGGAAGCATCTGGAACCAGTGGTATGACAGCTGCCATGAACGGGGCCGTTAACCTATCGATACCCGATGGTTGGGTGCCGGAATTTGCAAAAGATAAGATTAACTGCTTTCTTATCAACCCGTCTACTGGAGGTCTATCTGAAGAAGAAATCAATCGCCAGGAAAATTTCAACCTGATGGAAACCTTGGAAAAAGAAGTTTTGCCGATATATTACAAAAAGCCTTTGGAGTGGGTAAAAATAATGAAGAATGGTGCAAATGATGTCGTGCCTGATTTCGAATCGGGCAGGATGGCAAAGGAATATTACCAAAAATTATATAATCATTTGCTTGATCGATAGATCAGTAGCTGACGTTGAACAACGTCTCCAGTGACCAGCATCATTTACTAGGAACTTTGTTGTGCTGATATTTGCTTCATATAAAGTAAATCCTAGATTAAGATGAAGACCATACTCGTTCTGAACGACCATAGCACAACTGCTAGCCATGCAGCCATATTTGCCTTAAACCTCGCCCAAAAGATAAGGGCCAATATAATTGTTGCCAGCTTCTCTTCTACAGATTCAGGTCATCATCAAGATATGAAATTCAATGAAACCGGATCACTCGTGCTTCAGCGATCAGAGTTGATGAAAACCCTCTTTGCCCATAAAAAAAGGTATACCGATTTTCGTCCTGTTATCCAAGAAGTTGAACTTTCAGGTTTTACAGGCGACGAGATTTTTCAGTTAACGAACGATAGGAACATCTATTTAGTTGTTCGTGGGATGGATGAATTTCTTCCATCGGCTTTGATTAACATTAATCTCTGCATTACTACGCTCCTGAGTGAGATCAAGTGTCCATTGCTTGTTGTACCTTCATCGTGGAACTTCAATAAATTTAGGGATCTAGTTTATCTCACAGATCTGCGATTCTGTGGGATTAAAACGGTAAACTATATCGTGGATCTTGCCCGCGAGTGGAACTCACAAGTGGTCATTGCACATTCTACAGTTAGTGGGTTGCCAGAAATTGACGAAGAGGATGCCAATGATATTTTCACAAATGAAGTGCGAAATCATCTAAACTATAAAAACGTTTCGATGAGCATCCTCGATAAGGGCAAGTTCCCAGATGTTATCAAAACGGTAGTACATAATTACCATGCCGACCTTCTTGTCTTTGTAAATCAACACTTCCATTTCAATACTTTTACCAAGCAATATTTCAAGGACAAGTGCGCATTATATAAGCCTGTTCCTATGCTGATTTTTCCATATTAATACAGGGAAATCTTGCTAAATATGCTAAAAACGCAAAGTTGGTCGCTAGGTATGTTGTTCCTTATCAGTATTTCTGGTGACCGCTATCATTACGTCTCCCATTAATTAAAGGCAGATTTGTAATGAAAATCTCTTTAGGAAACCATCATGATTTTTCAAGATCACATAGTGGATTAAACAAATCGTAATAGCTTCATCACCATTGAAAACAAATTTACTTGGATGAAAACTTCATTTACACCCCTTTTATCAAAAAGGCTTACAAAGCTTATAGTTATCGGATGGATAGTGCTAGCTTTGGCGCACCTCTCATTTTCTGTATTTGCCCAGAACAAGACAGATAAGTTTATTGCCGATGGAACAAAAATTAGGTTAGATGCTGGTAAGGCACTGCTTAATTTCCCAAAAACGGTTGAACGTTATTACCAGACTAAGAGCTTCCGTCTTTCATGGGTAGAAAAGGGACAAAAAAATGCCAATACCGAAACAGCGATGATGTTACTGGACTGCGTTCGGCAGTTTGGATTAAATCCAGCTGACTACCATCCCAATGAATTATTGTATAGCAAACTTAAAATCTTGACCGAAAGCCCAGATTCACTAATTGAGGGCGAACGTACGATTTTTGACCTATTATTAACCGATGCGATCATTACCATGATGAACCACTTGCATTATGGAAAATTTAATCCAGGCTTTTCAAAGCAGGAAATAGACAATGGGAACCTTTCACGTTTCAATGCAGATTTTGCCCTGTTCCGAATAATTAACTCAAAAGATTTTTATTCGGCAATCGTGAAGGTTCAACCTTCCAATGCAGCATATGTAGCGTTGCAAAATAATATGCAGCTGGTTTTGGGCCAGTATATTTTAGATAGTTATGAGTATCCACAAGCAAATGCGCGTAAAATGGCGATCAATATGGAACGCCTTCGTTGGCTAACAAACACAAAAGGTAATCATATCCAAGTTAATATTCCCTCATACCAATTAAAGCTTACCACAAGCGATAAGGTGCACCTATTCAAAGTTGTCGTTGGAAATCCGAGAAACCCGACACAGACTTTTGAAAGTACGCTAACCAGGTTTACAGCAGCACCCGAATGGAAAGTGCCTGCCGAGTTGTTTGTCGCAGAGCTATTGCCTGCAGCATTAAAGGACATTACCTATCTTGATGAAAATCACTACTCCATTTACGACAACCAACATAAGCGCGTTAAGATCAATCGCAGGAGGTTAACTAAAATTAGCAAGAACCCTGCAGCTTACCTCGCCAGACAATCACCTGGTATTGATAATACGCTGGGAAGAATTCGGTTCAGGATCAATGACCAACCTGGTGCCCTGTATGACCATAGAGAAAAAAGTGTATTTAATAATAAGGATAGGGCATTGAGCGGAGGTTGTCTGCAAATTGAAAACCCTGAACTATTGGCTAAGTTATTATTGACTGCAGATGGCGCTGTAGGTCAGATTAAAGTTTTAGAGAGTGCACTAAAGGACTATCAGTATAAAAACTTCTATCTTAAAAATCCGCTCCCCGTTGCTGTGACCTATCTAACCTGTGAAATGGTAGACAGTAAACTCATCATCTATAAAGATATCTATCAAAGGGATGCCGAACTTGAAAACAAAGTTTTCGGCGAACCATCAATTATATTGGTAAAGAGTAAAAGTGGCAAAAAAGCAATCAAATAAACAATGTTAAGGCATTTCGGGGATAGACGTACTGAATTACATAACCTTAGGCTGGCTATCTTACTTTGTTTGACAGCAGGGTTTGTGAATGCCGCAGGTTTTTTGGGCTTCTCAGCTTTAACAACCAATGTTACTGGACATGCTGCGCTGCTAGCAGAAAATATCGCACTTAAAGATTGGGCAGGCGCAAGCGTAATCGCTATTTGGATGTTTTTATTTCTTTTTGGCGCATTCAGCTCCAGTCTAATCATTAACAAGATTGGTAGCGACAAAAGATTTTCATATTTTATCCCCATACTGCTTGAAATTATCATTTTATCTGCCTGCGCGATGAGGGGCTTTAACGGATATTTTTTATTTGCAGATAAGTCTTTTGCAGGGAGCCTGCTTTTCGTAATGGGGCTTCAGAACGCACTGGTATCGCTTATTTCCGGTTCAGTGGTAAGGACAACTCATCTTACCGGCACCTTTACCGATCTGGGCATAGATTTAGCTCAAGTTAAATTTAATTCATTTGCCAAGCAGCAAATGCTTTTTTCGAGAATTAGATTGCGGTTGGCGATTATTTTATGCTTTATGTTAGGCGCACTGCTTGGTGCTTATTTCTTTGGGTTATTTAACTTTAACGCCTTTGTAATTCCTATTTTATTATTGGGAATTGCTCTTTTTTATGATGTTTTTAGACTAAATGTTAAACGGTACTATGGAAGCATAGTCCGCTTAGTGAAAAGTCAATAATTTGTGTGCCTAATCACCATTTGCCGTGACTTGCGTCATGGCAAATCCTCCCTTTGAAAAGTAGCTTTGCGATACAACAAAATTACTTATGAAAAACAAAACAGTAATCATCACTGGGGCTGCATCTGGAATTGGAAAAGCGGCTTCCCTGTTATTTGCAGCTGCTGGTGCGAATGTAGTGATATCGGATATACACACCCTAGAAGGTGGAAAACTTGCAGAGGAAATCTGCATCGCAGGTGGCACGGCATCATTCTTTAAAACTGATGTTTCGGTTGCTGCTGAAATGGAGGCCCTCGTTGCCTTTGCGGTAAAAACCTATGGTAAATTAGATGTCGCTGTTAACAATGCAGGCATAAGCGGAGAGCAAAATCCAATTGCCGATATGAGCATTAAAGGCTGGGAACAAATTATTGCTGTTAATCTAAGTAGCTTATTTTATGGCATGAAGTATCAGATTGGTGCTATGCTGCAAAATGGTGGTGGAAGCATCGTTAATGTATCTTCGATTTTAGGTGCAGTTGGTTTCGCTGGTTCTGCTGGTTACAGCGCAGCGAAGCACGGCATTATCGGACTTACCCAAACAGCAGCATTAGAATATGCTGCACAGCACATCAGAACAAATGCTGTGGGACCTGGCTTCATCGATACCCCGCTGCTCAATGCGCTTGATATTCAAATGAAAAGCCAGTTGGTAGCAATGCACCCTATCGGCCGTTTAGGTAAAAGTGAAGAAGTGGCTGAACTTATCTTTTGGCTAGCAAGTGATAAGTCTTCGTTCGTAAGTGGTAGCTACTATCCGATCGACGGTGGCTATTTAGCCAAATAATCATCATCAGCTCAATTTAGCATGGATCATACCGATTTTTATAAATTATTGGATATCGAAAAATCTGCAAGCACCGCCGATATCAAAAAGGCATACCGCAAACTGGCCAGAAAATATCATCCAGATCTGAATCCAAATAACAAGGAAGCAGAGAAAAAATTCAAGGAAATCAATGAGGCCAATGCGGTGTTGAGCGATCCTGAAAAAAGAAAGAAATATGATGAGCATGGAAATGACTGGAAACATGCCGAGGAGTTTGAACAGGCCAGAAAACAGCACAAGCAACCTTCCCGAAATACTTCCCAGCAATATAACGGAGACGACTTTTCTGATATTTTTGGTTCTATGTTCGGCAGTTCACAAGGCCATGGTCAGAGCGCTAATTTTAGGGGGCAGGATCTGAATGCAGAACTAAAGCTGAAGTTGAACGATGTATATAAAACGCAGCAACAGACCCTTACGGTTAACGGAAAAAACATTAGGCTAACATTTCCCGCAGGCATCGAAAATGGGCAGATTATTAAAGTTGCGGGACATGGGTCACCAGGTGCTAACGGTGGCCCGAACGGGGATCTCTACATTACATTTTCCATTGAAAACGAAACTAAATTTAAAAGAGACGGCAAAAACCTATATACTGATGCTGAGGTCGACTTGTATGCCGCCATACTGGGTGGTGAAGTGCAGGTCGATACCTTTGATGGAAAGGTTAAGCTAAAGGTTGCACCTGGAACACAACCTGGGACAAAAGTCAAGCTTAAAGGAAAAGGGTTTCCTGTATATAAAAAGGATAATGAATATGGCGATTTATATATTACCTATCGGGTCAAATTGCCGACCGATCTTACTGAAAAAGAAAGAGAACTGTTTACGGAGTTAAAGGAGCTGAAAAATGGAAAATAAGAACCTAATACTGATTGCACAGTTTTGTCTGCATTATGATGTGGACCAGTCATTTGTACTGTCACTTCAAGAATTTGAGCTGATTAAAGTGTTCGAATTCAACAAAGAACTTTATCTCTCCCATGAGGAAATCGCTAAACTAGAAATGATGATCCGACTACACTATGAACTTGGTGTAAATTTTGAAGGAATAGATGCAATTAATAGCCTTTTACAACGTATAGTTCAGTTGCAGAAAGAATTAAATAGTGCTAAAAATAGGCTGGACGCATTTGTGCCATAGAAAACCTGAATTTATAAAAGTTTGCTCAGCCACCAGAGGAAGCTACCTGTTTTTCTACCTGTTCAATGTTCTGATCTCTGAAGCTTTTACACATCACATTTGATCTTCCGTAAAAGTTTCGAACTACCCAACCAGAAACGCCTTCGATTTCCATACTGCCCGTGGTAAGCCCGTCTCTGTATCGTTCGGCATCCTTACTGGAAAACCTAATCCATTCAGAGAGTTCTTTTTGTGCTGCATTCCGGTAGGACTGGAACTTATTGGCTTCGACAGTCTGTTCGTTAAGAAATTGATATTCCTTTGTTGTACGATGAATGAAATGGATGAAATCAGGTTCATTGTCAGTGAGTAACCTAATATCTTCAGATTTTAATGCTTTAGAAAGCAAACCAGACCTTACTGTACGTCTTTTTTTGATACGGTCTGTATCATAATTGAGGTGTTTTCCTACTTTTACGAGCTTAACGCCCATTATCTCTTCATCCTGATTGGTTATGCCTACTAACTCAAATTGGCAGCTGTAACCCATGTTATTGGCAGCATACTCTAAATTTTGGATGAACGCACCAATGGAAAGCATTGTTTCTCGTTGGGTTGGATCAACAGCAGGTAGCCATTTACTGCTATCGTTACAGATGATCCAATGCAGGGGTTCAAGACGTTTGATAAACCAGTGCTGTGTATTGTGTCCGCTTGGAGCCAGAGAGGCTAGGTATAATATCTCATACTCGTTAGGCAATAATTGTATACCAACGTTATTTTTCCTTCTCAAATCAGACCGAACAAAATTCCTTTTGTCGCTCAATGCATAACAAGTTCCTCCTATGGTGATAATCGACCCTCCAGTTACCAATAAAAATTTCCTCCTGTTCATATCTTTAATTAAATACGTAAAGGTGGTAATTGCATGGGTTGATGACTATGATATTCATCAATAGAAAACATGATTAAGATTGCCGCCGCGATAGGGTAACCCCTATGAAAATACAAAAATGGCCTTGATGATTACAGTCATTTAAACCTTTGACAACCATCATAGACTAGTGCAAGTTTGTTGATCACCTTTGGGCATAAATACAATCACAATGAAAATGCCTTTAGATACACAGCTATCAGCCGAGCTCCAAGAGCTTTACCTAGAAAACAAGGAATGGTTATCAGATATCCTATTTCTAGAAGATGAGATGCGCTTTTTCCAGAACATTTTCGACAAGGTACTTTCGGAAAGGGTAAAAAGGAAAAACGTACAACAGGTTGAGGTAATTAGTGCTAGTCTTGGAGAAATTCTGCAACGAAGAAGGCAGTTGAAAGCGGTTCTGATTTCTCGTAAGGAAAATTTCGAACAATTATTGGAAGGAAAGTCAGAACGTTTTGAGCTTGAGCTTATTGAACAGGATGTCGCTATCATTAGCGAAATAAAATCTTTATTGGCTACCGATAAATTGGTTAAGAACGAACTTTTTTCGCTTATTGAAGAATTAAAAACCAAAGACAGGCCAGTTGCACTAGCCAGCATATTTAAGGTTCACAGATACCCTATCTTTTAATTTCTTCAAAAATGGATAGCATTTACATCAAGTCGTTATTCCTTATACTTTTCAATCTTTCCTTTTCACTTTTGGGTTGTGGGCAGAGTGGAAATAATAATGGAAATACAACCGAAAAACAAAGTGTAAAGGTAGATTCAGCTATATATGGCCAAATCGGTTTTGATAGTTTGCAGCTGCATACTTTCTTGCAAGATTATCCGAAACTAAAAAGATACGAAGTAGAACTTTGGAAATTTTACCGTAAAAGGAATTTTACCTATGTGTGGTTTGATAGAGTAGGACTGATCGAACAAGCTGGAAATCTGACTAATAGGATACTGAATCTGGAAGATGAGGGTGTATATAAAAAGCTCGCTTATGTAAGGGAACTTGATTCGCTTGTTCACCAGCCCATTGTCGAACACCATCAAACAAAACCGAACATCAAGCTAGAGTTGTTACTTACAGGAGAATATTTTGTTTTCGCAGATCTAGCTTGGCAGGGGATGAATCCCATTGTGAGCACTTCAAACAGCTGGATGTTGCCCAGAAAGCAAATTGCCTACGAACTTTACCTAGACAGCCTGTTAAGTAGCCCTGCTCAGAAAATATCAATAAAAGAACCTGTGTATCGGCAATACGAACTGTTGAAAACCTATCTGAGAATGTATAGGTTACTTGATGACAATTCAGAATGGCCAATAATAAATGCGGATTTAAATTCTATCAAAACCCGGGATACGACATTCATTAGCCAAGTTAAAAAAAGGCTTTTCCAGCTCGAAGATTATGATGGCAGTTTAACAGACCCTTTGTTTGATGATAGATTGCGGCTTGGATTGATCCGCTTTCAACAGCGGCATGGACTAGAACCTTCAGGGATAATTAACAAAGAAACTTTAGCTGCATTGAATGTACCCTTAAAAACTAGGATCAAACAGATTTTGGTTAATATGGAACGCAGCAGATGGCTTCCCATGTCTTCGCACGGCGATTATCTAGCCGTCAATATTCCAGAATTTAAATTGCACCTTTACCATGACCAAAATTTATTGTGGAGCTGTGAGGCCGTTGTTGGTCAAACTATACATCCCACCACATTGTTTTACGGAGAGATCAACCAGGTAGTTTTTAGTCCGTATTGGAATGTTCCCGAATCGATTGTTGTCAAAGAGATCCTCCCCGGAATGCGTAAGTCCTCAAACTTCCTTGCCAATCATCAAATGGAAATAATCGGGCAGCGAAATGGCCTTCCCATTGTGAGGCAAAAACCTGGTGCCTCAAACTCTCTTGGTCGTGTAAAATTTCTTTTTCCGAACAGTTATAGCATTTACCTGCACGATACCCCAAGCAAATCTTTATTCAAAGAGACAACTAGGGCATTTAGCCACGGTTGCATCCGTATTTCTGAACCCACAAAACTAGCAGCGTTTCTGTTAAAGGATGATGAAAAATGGAATTCAGAAAAGATAAGATCAGCAATGTACACTGGGAAAGAAAAACCAGTTTTAACTGCTAAAAAAACTCCCGTGTTTATCGCTTATTTCACTGCTTTTATAGACAGGGACGGCAAGTTGAATTTTAGAAAAGATATCTATGACCTTGATGAGCGCCTTGCCTCGACGATTATTTCTGGAAACGGGACATATTAGGGCCTCATCGACTTAAAAAAACTATACGTATGAAACCATCATGATTTTTCAAAATCCCCTATGGAAATAAATAAACTGGGCTTGCAAGTTCTTGAAAAAGCAAAAAAAACTTGTGAAAAAATCATGATAGCTTCATCACCATTGAAAAGAAAACTATAAACAGATGAATAATATAATGGTATTGATTGATAATTCTATCAACTCTGAGCATTTGGCACTTTCTGCCATGAACATTGCCCTAAAAATTGGAGCCAATATTACGTTGGCGCATGCAGCTAAAAAAAATAGTGCTGACGACGATCCACAAGAAATGAGTATTGAACAACTGAACGAAAAAGACGGGTTAGAGGCGATCGCCGATGGGATTGAAAAGAAAGTGATGAAATCTGGAAATAATAATTTAGTAACCAAGGTTCATTGCCTAATGCACAATGGCAGTGTAATCGATCTCTTGTCAGAGCATACGGGTGACGGGCAGGTAGACTTGGTGATCATCGGCTCCCACCAATCTGGGGAATGGGAGAAGGTAATGTTCAGAACCCAGATGCAGGATATCATGGAAAATATCGGTTGTCCGCTAATGATTGTACCAAAGAAATTCATTGTCACCGATATTCATCAGACCATCTTTGCGGTGGATCTTACGATAGGCTATAAAAATGCACTGAGATATGTGGTTGCATTCTCAGCACCATTTGACTCGAATGTTATTGTCAATCATATTTCTAATTTGGGATTTCCTGAGAAACCATCTGAAGAAGATCTTTTTAATCAGGTTAACTCAAACCTTGACCCTAATCTTCCAGCGGTTGCTTTTCACTCTATTCGGTCTGCCAGTGTAAAAACAACATTGCTCGAAACCATGGAAAGCGGAAAGGTAGACTTATTGTGCCTAGTACATAGAAATTATAACTTTTTAAGGGGGCTATTTCATAGAAGCGTGAGCAACCAATTAGCGGACAATGCTGTGGTACCAGTAATGGTCCTTCAAGAAAGCTATTAATCAGGAATAGCCATTCAAATAAAAGTGACAAAGGTTCTGTTTTTATTGATGAAGGTCAGCAAGCGCATTGTTAACCGTCATTTACCAAAGGCTAGGCTAACTGTACTTTTGAGCATTAATAAGATAGATGAAAAATGAAAAATAATCAACGCGTTCAACATGGCTTGAACTTTCTAAAAATTGCAATCTTTTTGCTTTTGGTTACCCCAACAGCTACTATGGCGCAAAGTGCTTATAAGCTCAATACTAATACTGAGCAAATTTTAAAGGTATCTGGCACCTCAAACGTGCATGATTGGACAATGACATCGACTGGGATTGAAAGTCAGGGTGTTTTTAAATTCAAAAATGGTGGTGAATTAACTGGTTTGTCTGGGTTCACTTTTACTGTATTGTCAAAAAGCCTTAAGAGCGGCAAATCTTCTATGGATGGTCGTACCTATAAGAGCATCAAAGCTGATCAGTTTCCTAAAATAATTTACGTGCTCAAGTCGGCTGTAGTAACCCAGAAAGGTGAAAAGTATAATATTGCCGCTACAGGAAATTTGACCATAGCTGGTGTAACGCAGAGTATTTCCATTTTAGTGATTGCTACAGTAAATCCCAATAAGAGCATTACCATCCACGGAAGTGAAAAACTAGAGCTTACAGATTATCAAATCGACCCACCAAGTTTTATGCTGGGAGCGATGAAGGTTGGCAATGACCTGGTAATCCAATTCGATCTGACCTATTCTAAATAAAATCCTTAAAACACACAATTATGAAACATAAAATTTCTACCCTAAAAATTTCTGCACTGGTTCTATGCGGCCTGTTTGTAATCCAGTTAAACGTAAAGGCGCAGGTTTCGAATTTGCGCCCGTATGATAAATCGGGTATTAATGTATTCGATGCGCCAAAGGACAGTAACGCTGTATTCGATAAAATAAAAGTCCAGTTCGGTGCGGGTTTTACCCAGTCGTTTCAGGGACTAAAACATGAAAACGCATTTGGCGGATTATATAAAATTACGCCAGGGTTTAATACCGCAAATGCCAATCTTTTTATGGACGTGCAGTTAGCGGATGGAATCAGGTTGAACCTGACCAGCTATCTTTCTTCCCGTCACCATAACGAAACCTGGGTGAAAGGCGGCTATATCCAGTTTGACAAACTTCCCTTCAAAGGAAAAGTATGGGAAGATATCATGTCGGTCACTACAATCAAAATTGGCCATATGGAAATTAACTATGGAGATCAACATTTCCGCAGATCAGATGGTGGACAGACCATTTATAATCCCTTCATTGAAAACTATATTTTAGACGGGTTTACCACTGAAATTGGTGGTGAAGTATTGGTAAGAAAAAATGGACTTTTTGGTCTGATTGCAGTTTCCAATGGAATGATCAAAGGAAACATTGATAGTCTAGTTGCCACTGCACAGGATGATAATATCCACAAATCTCCAGCTATCTATTTAAAGGGCGGATTTGATAAAAAGCTAAACGATGATATTCGTGTTCGTTTTGCAGCATCTTATTATACCAACAAAAGCTCAGGTGGCCAGACCTTGTTCGGTGGAGACCGTACGGGTTCCAATTACTTTATGGTAATGGAAAAAGTTGGTGGCACCACTTCAGCAAATGCTTTTTCTGGACGATTTAATCCTGGTTTTTCCAAAAAAGTAAATGCTTTACAGCTGAACGGGTTTGCCAAAATATTTGGCTTAGAGCTATTTGCAACCTATGAATCGGCTAAGGGCAGATCGAAAACTGAGACCTCAGAAAGGCGCGTACAGCAACTTGCCATAGACGGCGTGTATAGGTTTGGCGCAACAGAGAATTTCTTCCTTGGTGCCCGTTACAATGCGGTAACCGCTGAACTCGCTGATATTGCTGCCGTAGGTGCGCTTCCCGCTACCATTTACGCTGGCGATGTACAGATTGATCGTGTTGCCTTTGCAGCAGGTTGGTTTATGACGAAAAATATTCTATTAAAGGGAGAATATGTTACGCAGAAATATAAAGATTTTCCTACTGCGGATTACAGAAGTGCTGGCAAATTCAAAGGTTACCTATTGCAAGCTGTAGTTGGTTTTTAATTTAATAAATAAGGAGATAGAATCCAAAAAGGTTCTATCTCCTTATAATCACAATTCTTGATATGTGGACCCGATTTTCCCTTTTTGGAATACTTGCCTTTCTTTTAGTAGGGTTCGTTCCACATGAAAAGAATGCCCCGAAATCCTTACGGTGGATCATCTGTAGAAACAGCAGTCTTGTTGTAAACGGAAGCACAAACCTGAGCAGGTTTTCCTGCGCAATCAATGGCTATCCCAAAAACGATACCATTAAGGTGGTACGCAACCAATACACCAAAAAAATGGCCTTATTTGGAAACATGAGCATGGAAATAGCTGGTTTTGACTGTAAGAACAAGATGATGACCAATGAATTACGTAACACCTTAAACCAAGACCGTTACCCCGAAATCAATATCGAATTCATATCAATCAATGGCCTGCCAGAATTGGATAGCAAACCTATTGCATTAAATGGAGTAGTGGATATCACCATTGCGGGCATTAAAAAAAGATTCGATATCAACTATACGATCTCCATCGATGAAAACAAGGAAATCCGTATGCTTGCCCTTAGGGATGTTAACTTCTCCGATTTCGGATTGGCACCACCTAAGAAACTTGGTAAATTGGTGCAGGCTAAAAATAGGTTGGGCGTTACCCTAAATCTGAGAATGAAAGCTTTAGAATGATTTTCATCATTTCTGAATGAGACCATCATCATTTACTAACGACACACAAAACCTAAATTTGAATCATAAAACACAATAGCATGAACAACTTGATAAAAAAGGATGAGCTATCCAAAACTGCGCTGATGACAGATAACTTTTGGAACACCGATGCATTTTCTAGTGCAAAAGAACCAAAGTACGCGGTAAACATACAAGACAATCCTGGCAGGTACAGGCTTGAAGTTTCGGCTCCTGGTTTTAAAAAGAAGGATTTTACAATTACCGCTGACAATGGGGTACTCACTGTTACTGCAGAGTCAGGAAGAGAAGAAAAAGATGGGCACGTAAATTACATACGCAAGGAGTTTTCCCATGCGTCATTCACAGGCTCTTTTCTTTTACCTGAAAACGTTTTGGAAGATCACATTTCTGCGAAATACAACAATGGACTTTTTACTATCAACCTCAAAAAATCAGATAGAGGTATTTTGCTGAAAAAAAGAGCTATCAAGATCCACTAGTTGCCAAACTGATCTTATTGCGCCACGGCCAGTCGTTATGGAACCTAAAGAACCTTTTTACTGGGGAAGTAGATGTAGAGTTAACAGTCCAGGGAGAGGAAGAAGCAAAAAATGCGGGCATGCTTTTGAAAGGTTTTCCTATTGATATTGCTTTTACCTCTATACTGAAAAGAGCAATCCATACCTTGGATATCCTTCTTGCTGAAACTGGCACTCAAATCCCCATCATAAGATCGCCAGCACTTAACGAACGAAATTATGGGGAACTGCAGGGGATGAACAAAGCTGAAACTGCAAAAAAATACGGAACAGAAAAAGTATTGTTGTGGAGAAGGAGCTTTGCTGTACGACCACCTGGGGGAGAAAGCCTGAAGGACACCTTTCACCGGGTCGTACCGTATTATATAAAGGAAATCTTGCCATTTTTAAAAATAGGCGAAACCGTACTTATAGTTGCACACGGAAATAGCCTAAGAGCACTGATGATGTATTTGGAAGAATTGGATGAACAAGAGATCGAAATGGTAGAAATTGCTACTGGAGTTCCAAGGTTATACGAGTTTTCTAATGATATTAAACTAATGAAAGCTGCTTACCTTTAAGGTCTAAAGTAAAAAAGGCCTTTAGATTTCTCCAAAGGCCGATTAAAAAAATCAACTAATTATTGAGCAAGGTTTAAAGGCGACAATGCATTGGTATTGATTTCATAGCTGGCCAACTGGGTCAACTCATCATCAATATGTTTTTCATTGACCTCTGATTCATAGAACACTCTAGCAAATTCTTCTTGACCGATTAGCTTTGCGTACGCCGCCGCTGTTCCATAGCTGCTAATCTTAAAATGGCAGATCGACTGTACCCCAGCCAACACGCAGGCATCTTTGATTTCAGGATTTTTGCAGGCTTCTAGTTTTTCATCAATCAATTTGATAAAAGCCAACATGATTGGGTTGGAACTATTAACAGAAAGTATTTTTTCCTGCTCCAGAAAAGTATCCATTCTTTGCAGATGTTGACTGGTGAAACTAATATACTTTTTCATGATCATCTTAAGCTGCATTGAGCTGGCAATATTTGCCCATTCGAGCAGCTTTCTCTTTAACTCTATTTCGGCACTTGAAAATTGTGAGGTGTTCAGGTCAAGTAGATCCTGAAGGCTATTGATGTTTAGGTTCGCTTCCATTGCTTGTTTTTTAATGATATGTAAAGCTATGGCGTACCCTTCTATCAGATGATGATTGGGATCACCATCCCAGATGATTAACATTTGATATGTAACTGATAAAGGTCAAGATACATAGTTAAACGTTTTTTTCTATTTAATGGTTGTCTGAGTTTTGACTTTAGGTAGCTAATACTACTCATAATATTGCGGTTTGATTCCAAACTGCGGTACCAGTGGAGAATATTGAATTGTATTCAATTAATGATTAAATAATGGGGGCAATGTACTATCAACTTTGTTATTGATAGTAAGCCAAAATTCAACCAATCTGGTATTAGAGATATAATCTTAATCTTGACATTATTTGGTTGAATTAGAAATCATCTGATATCCTCCTTTTGAATACAGATAGGAAGCTAACTGATAATTGGCAATTGCTTCATTCGTTAACCATTCTTCAGCAGGAATTGATTTCAAAGCCCAGTTTTAAAAATGGGAATAAATGTGCTCAATTTTCTGTGCGGATCTACAACAAAGAGTTTATTGTTCTTAATGTAACCGCAAACTTTGGTAGGTGCTAATAAATGCCCTTTGTTGTTCATCCTTCATCTTAAAGACGTCATGGCCGAAGAACTTACTTTGGTAGCTGAAGTTTAGCAACCCGAGTATTGAAGGGCCAATATCAATCTGTGCCACAAGTTTTTCACATTTGCCCGGGTTATTGTGCGATGCGGATTTCTACCATTTTTCCAGGGCCAACTATCCAGCATTTGAAGCCTCACTGCGCAGGGAATGGAAAATCTGCCTGAATGTTCACTATACCGATGAGCAGTGGAATGCGCTCAATCTGGATATGTTGACAAATCATGAGTATTTTACCGGCTATGGGAAAACAATCCTGCAACAAAGAAAGCAGTTCTGCAATCAAGGAAACGGTTCAATATCGATCGGCTGAAATTAGCTACACATTAAAGATCATAGCTTATAGGTAATGCTGTAACATAACCGATGTTGCTCGAATGCAGGCATGAAACTCAGATGTTGTTCCTGTCCATTTCGGCCAATCCATCTTTTGATGTGGGGATAAACTAGATACCCTAGCTTAGTAGAAGCTATACCGAAACCAGCCCCTGCAACCACATCACTGAACCAATGTTTGTTGTTATACATCCTTAGCGTTCCTGTTGCAGTTGCAACAAAATAGCCTGCATAGCCAATCCAAGGAGATTTATATTTAAACTCCTGGTATAAAAACTCTGCCGCAGCAAAAGCTGAAGCGGTATGTCCAGATGGGAAAGAATTATATCCCGAACCGTCAGGTCTTAAACGATGCACACCCCGTTTTACAAAGTGGGTAGATAAACCCATAATTGTTGCAGAAGTTGCATACAGCATAGATTCATCAAAAAGGTTGTGCCTGCCTTTTATGCCGGCAAGGTTCAGACCATAAACGGCTAACACAGGTGCAAACTGTGCATAATCATCTACATGTGCTGCAAATTTTGGATGATCTTCGCTTAATTCTGCTTTTGTACTTAGATCTAAATCTCTTATGGCATTATCTCCCAATGAGATTAAACCATAACTAACAAATACAGTTGGTATGATATAAGAATGAAGCTTTTTGGGATTAGAAAGATTGTACTCATTTTTAACTTTACTCAAACTATCGATGTTTTGAGCTTTTAAATTTAGACTGAATAGGCTAAGTACCAGAACAAAATATTTCATGCCTTTTGATTTAGAACTAAGCTAGAACTAAACCCTGAAGAGATTCTGTAGTATCAGAATATTAGGCAAAAAGAGTGTAAATTTTGCTTATGACTGTAAACAATCTTAAACTGATGTAATTCAGCAGTCTGCTTTACAATGGCTAAACCCAATCCCATTCCTTCAGATGAAGGCGACTTATAAAATCGCTCAAAGGCTACTGATGGATCTAAGGCATCAGCATCACTGGTATTACTAATCACTAATTTTGCTGAGCTAAGCTCAATGTTTATCGATCCCTTTATCTGATTATGCCTAATTGCATTTCCTATTAGATTATCTAACAAAATATCCGCTAAATATCTACTCATTAGCAGTGCTCTGTCCTGTAAATTTAATTTTATATTGATGTTTTTTTGCTGTATAAATTCTTGAAAGTAGGCTAGTTTTTCTTCAATTAGCTTTTTTAGGTTAACCTCTTCCTTATCTTTCAATAAGTTGTTGTCAATTTTTACCAACAATAAAAGGGATTGATTTAGTTTGGTAAGCTTAGCTGTTGCACTATAAAGATCAATTAGGTTTTTGCTCTCTTCTTCGCTTAAATTGGTGGATTGAAGCATCATATCTAATTTCGAATTGATTACCGCAATGGGCGTCATCATTTCATGTGATGCATTTTCGGTAAAAAGCTTAATTTCCTTATAGTCAGATTTTACGCGTTGAGAGATATCAACTATGGCATCATTCAATTCTTTAAATTCAACTATCGAGGTGTCAACTTTCTGAAAGTTTCCACCATGGTTTAGGTTAAATGATTTCAGGTTTACCAAAATTTGCCTAAAAGGAAGCCAAATCCGTTTCATCATATACCTGTTTACCAACAAAATAACAACTAACAGACCTAGAACAGGTAGAATAATTACCAAAAATATACTTTGAGCCTGATCTGCATGCGCAATTTTAGATGCGATAATCTTAACATTATAGTTTTGGCCACCCAATGGCAAATCCTCTTCCAAATACCTGCCGCTCTCTTTATAGCCTTTCTTCGGATTAAAAAAAACCGTATCGCCAAAATGTCTTTTAATATGTTGTTTGGAGATCTTGTGGTAC
>Ga0247816_10000130_pt1 | contig 42946 bp, 35 predicted proteins | sample UWRJL209509C1_FD_179930 | JGI IMG/M metagenome (GOLD analysis project Ga0247816, IMG submission 179930) | Plant litter microbial communities from Arlington Agricultural Research Station in Wisconsin, United States - UWRJ-L209-509C-1 | ecosystem: Environmental > Terrestrial > Plant litter >...
ATAATAGAAACAAAGGTTTTAATTTCATTTAAATAAAAATGAGCAATATTAATTTAATCGATTCATTTCAAGAATTTAAAGAATTCAAGAACATCGACCGTCCTACGGTGATAAGTGTGCTGGAAGAGGTATTTCGCAGTATGCTGCGCAAGAAATACGGTACTGATGAGAATTGTGATGTAATTGTTAATCCTGATAATGGTGATTTGGAGATCTGGCGCACAAGGAAAGTAATGGAAGACGGCTTTTCTGAAGACGATGATCTGGAGATTGAACTGGCAGAAGTTAAACAACTGGATGCAGATATGGAAGTTGGTGACGACTACATTGAGCAGATCACTTTAGAGAGTTTTGGAAGAAGGGCTATTTTAGCAGCACGTCAGACGCTTGTGTCAAAGGTGCTTGAATTAGAAAAAGACGAAATCTTTAAAAAATATAAAGACAGGGTTGGCGAAATCGTAACTGGTGAGGTTTACCAGGTATGGAAGAAAGAAACGCTGGTACTTGATGATGAAGGCAACGAATTAATGATGCCTAAATCAGAACAGATTCCTGCGGATTATTTCAAAAAAGGCGATACTGTCCGTGCAGTGATCTTAAAGGTGGATATGATGAACAGTACACCGAAGATTATTATATCAAGGATTGCCCCTGAATTTTTGCAGCGTTTGTTTGAAATTGAGGTTCCTGAGATCTTTGACGGTCTTATCACTATTAAAAAGATTGTTCGTGAGCCGGGTGAACGTGCTAAAGTGGCCGTAGAATCTTATGATGACAGAATTGACCCGGTTGGGGCATGTGTTGGAATGAAAGGCTCGCGTATCCATGGTATTGTAAGAGAACTGAAAAATGAGAACATTGATGTAATCAATTTTACAAACAATATATCATTGTATATCACAAGGGCATTAAGTCCTGCTAAAATTACTTCGATAAAACTTGATGATGTGACTAAACATGCGTCAGTTTATCTTAAACCTGATCAGGTTTCCCTGGCCATTGGCCGTGGGGGACATAACATTAAACTTGCCGGTAAATTAACCGGTTATGAGATTGATGTTTACCGCGAAGCTGGAGAAGAAGATGAGGATGTGGATATCGAAGAATTCTCGGATGAAATTGACAGCTGGATCATAGACGAATTGAAAGCAATCGGATGTGATACTGCCAGAAGTGTATTGGCACTGTCAGTAGATGAATTAGTAAAAAGAACTGACCTGGAAGAAGAGACTATTAAAGAAGTCATCAGTATTCTGCAGTCAGAATTTGAATAGACGTTGACTTGGTGAGTTAAAAAGCAAATATATACGGATGGAGCCTGCACGGATTTGCAGGCTCCATACCGATAAAAAACAATTTGTACTAATGGAAAAACAAGAATAAACGTTACTTTTGTATAAGAATTAAGAAAAAATAGGAGATCAATGTCAGACGACAAACCAATAATTTTATTCAAAGCAGTTAAGGAACTTAACGTAGGAATTGCTACGGCCGTTGAGTTTTTGGAAAAGAAAGGCTTTTCTGTTGAGAATAAACCCACTACTAAACTCTCCAGAGATATGTATAATGCATTATTGAAGGAGTTTCAGGGAGATAAAATCGTAAAGGAAGAAGCCAATCAAATTGTAATTGGTAAAATTCGTCGTGATGAGCCTGAGGTAACTGAGAAAGTTGCTGATGCACCTAGAAAAAATGTTGAATTTGAAAACGAAGGTATCTTAATTAAGAACCTTCATTCCTATACTCCTCCTGTTGAGAAACAGAAGGAAGAATTACCTGTGCAGCCTGTTGTTGAGGTTTCTGCAGAAAAGGAACCTGAAAAGGTTGAAGAAGGAACATTGAAGGGTGTTAAAATTGTAGGCAAGATTAATCTTGACGATTTAAACTCGAAAACACGTCCTGTTAAAAAAGAAGAACTTCCGGTCCCAGAGGTTGTAAAGGCTGAAGTGCCTGTTACACCGGTTGCTCCGGTAATTGAGGCTGAAAAACCTGTAGAAGTTGTTCCGGAAGCGCCTAAAGTGGTTCAGGAGGAAGTTAAGCCGGTTGAGAAGCCAGTTGAAGCACCTGCTGAAATTAAAGCTGAAGTCGTTAAGCCTGTGGAAGAAAATAAAATAGAAGATAAACCTAAACCTGTGGAATCACCAGTTGTTAAAGAACCGGTTAAGGAAGTAATTACACCAAAAATTGATAAGCCCGACGAAGTTGAGGTTATCAAAGCGCGTTCGGTGAAACTTTCCGGACCAAACATTATTGGTAAAATTGTCTTGCCGACAACACCTGAGCGGAAATCACAACCTGTGGCTTCTTCAGCCGACAGTAATGACGCAAAAAGAAAGCGTAAACGTAAAAAGACTCCAGGAGCACCTGGTCAGCCACACCAGCAATCTGGCGGCCATCAGACCACTCCGGGCGGACAGGGTACTAATGCACCAGCTACACCTGCAAGACCAGCCGGAGCACCAACGTTTACCAACAGACCTGATTTCAGGAACAATACTAACAATACAGCCAACAGGCCTAACTTTAGAAACAGCAAACCTGGTACAGGTGGCGGTCCTAAGGAAGAACCTACGGAAAAAGAAATACAAGATCAGATCAAAGCAACGCTTGCACGTTTAAGCGGAGCGGGTAAATCTGGTAAATTTGCACAACGCGCAAAACTGCGTCGTGGTAAACGTGATGATGTGGCCCTTTCAGCTGAAGAAGCTGCAATGGAACTGGAATCGCAATCCAAAGTACTGAAGGTAACAGAATTTGTTACAGCTAATGAATTGGCAAGTATGATGGATGTGCCTGTAACTAAAATTATCGGTACATGTATGAGCCTGGGTATGTTTGTATCCATCAATCAGCGTTTAGATGCAGAAACATTGACAATTGTTGCAGATGAGTTCGGTTATGAAATTCAGTTTGTTAAACCGGATGATGAAGGCGACAGTATCATTGAAGAATTAGATAATCCTGAAGATTTAATCTCAAGGGCACCGGTAGTTACGATCATGGGTCACGTAGATCATGGTAAGACCTCCCTGCTGGATTATATCAGGAAAGCAAATGTTGTTGCCGGTGAGGCGGGTGGTATTACCCAGCACATTGGTGCCTACATGGTAACTACAGCGACAGGCAAAAAGGTTACTTTCCTGGATACGCCAGGTCACGAAGCCTTTACAGCGATGCGCGCACGTGGTGCGAAAGTTGCAGATATTGCGATTATCGTTATTGCTGCAGACGATGCGGTAATGCCTCAGACAAAAGAAGCAATCAGTCACGCTCAGGCAGCTGGTGTTCCTTTGGTATTTGCCTTTACAAAAATTGATAAACCAGGTGCAAATTCAGATAAGATCCGTGAGCAATTATCAATCATGAATATTCTTGTTGAAGATTGGGGTGGTAAATTCCAGTCGCAGGAAATTTCAGGTAAGAGCGGATTGAATGTAGATGTACTGTTAGATAAAGTATTATTAGAAGCAGAATTGTTGGAATTAACAGCTAATCCTAACAAACGTGCTACTGGTAGTGTAATTGAGGCTACACTGGATAAAGGACGTGGTATTGTTACTACTGTTTTAGTTCAGGCCGGAACATTAAAGGTAGGTGATCCTATCCTTGCTGGTAGTTACAGCGGTCGTGTTAAAGCATTATTTAACGAACGTGGTCAGAAAGTTGACCAGGCGGGACCTTCGGTACCGGTACAGGTATTGGGTATGCAAGGTGCACCAACAGCAGGTGATAAGTTCAATGCCGTTGAAAATGAGTCTGAAGCAAGGGAAATTGCAAACAAACGTTTACAATTAATGCGTGAGCAGGGATTGAGAACTCAGAAACATATTACTTTGGATGAGATTGGCCGTCGTTTAGCGATAGGTAACTTTAAAGAGTTGAACCTGATTGTTAAAGGTGACGTGGATGGTTCGATTGAGGCATTGGCAGATTCATTGCTGAAATTGTCAACTGAAGAAATCCAGATCAATATCATCAGCAAAGCGGTAGGTCAGATCTCTGAATCTGATGTATTGTTAGCTTCGGCTTCTGATGCGATTATCATCGGTTTCCAGGTTCGTCCATCATCGGGTGCCAGGAAGCTTGCTGAGGCTGAGCAAATTGATATCCGTTTATATTCTATCATTTACGATGCGATCAATGAGATCAAAGCGGCGATGGAAGGTATGCTTGCCCCTGAATTCCAGGAGAAAATTACTGCCAACGTTGAGATTAGGGATACATTCAAAATCACTAAAGTTGGTACCATTGCAGGTTGTATGGTATTGGATGGAACAATCACCCGTAACAGCAAGATCCGTATCGTAAGAGACGGGGTAGTAGTTTACACAGGTGAACTTGCTTCACTGAAACGTTATAAAGACGATGTAAAAGAAGTAGCAAGAGGTTACGAATGTGGTTTGAATATCCAAAATTTCAATAACATTGAAGTGGGTGATATCGTTGAAGCTTACGAACAAGTAGAGGTAAAAAGGAAACTTTAATACCTGCACTAATTATATAATACACCCTGCTAATTTATCTTTGACAACAAAGGTTTATATTAGCAGGGTGTTTTTTTATTCCTATGATTTCAATAGTAATTTGCTCTGTTAATCCTACATACCTAAATGATCTGTCAATTAACATCAGGGGAACTATTGGTGTGCCCTATGAGGTCCTAAGTTTCGATAACAGAGACGGCAGTTCAGGTATCTGTGAAGTATATAACAAGGGAATAGCGCAAGCGAAATTCGATATCATATGTTTTATACACGAAGATATTATTATACATACGCAGAATTGGGGGCAAGTTCTTGCCGAAATCTTCAGTGATCCTAAGGTTGGGCTTGTGGGCCTTGCCGGAAGCACCTACAAATCCTTAGCGCCAACGGGCTATTATTTTACGGGTAACGACCAACTTGACCTAAATTTTTGCAATGTCAAACAGCGTTACAAATACGCCGACAGGCAGGATGGTCATGACTATTTTAACCCTACAAACGAACTTGACGTTCATGCTGCTTGTGTAGATGGTGTATGGCTTTGTGCTAGTAAATCTGCGCTTAACTTGTATAAGTTTGACGAGGAATTGTTAAAAGGCTTTCATGGTTACGATCTGGACCTCTCACTGGGGATCAACCAAAGCTTAAAGGTGCTGGTAACGTTCAGAATATTGATTACTCATTTTTCTGAAGGAAATTTTGACCAAAAGTGGTTTGAGGAGATACTCAAGGTTCATCAAAAATGGGCTTTTAAACTGCCGCTGAATTTGGCGGGAATAAACGAAAAGGCAGTGTTAAATATAGAAAAAAGGGTTTTTCGTTATGCTTTTAGCAGTATGAAGAAATGGAACTTTAGTCTTTTTAACCTTTTTAAAGTGGTTTATAATGCTCGCCGCTCACGAATCTGCACTGTCGGCTTTAGTCTAAAGCTTTATTTTTCCGCTGTAAAATTCTTCCTTAAGTAGATTAAACTTTAGCTGCAGACGCAATATATGAGAATTGTTTCTGCTTAAAATACTTCCAGATGATACTCAGCAGGATTTTATAATAGATCGCTTTAGAAGTTAATATACCTTTAAACAGTATTTTAATTTCTTCACGTAATTTGGGATCGAGAGTAGTTTCAACCTGGACATAGTTTTTAAATTGAATTTTGAAGGCTTTATAAAGATCAGCTTCAGATATCATTTGGCGGCGATAGAGTGATTTGATTATTTTGAGTGTTTCAACAAAATTGAGCCCGCTTTTAAACGCTTTTCCGCTAACATTCTTGTCATGCTTTCTAAAGTAATTTAGTACTCTGCCGCTGATGTGCACTTTTCCAAGACGCGATAGTTCCATCCAAAAAACCCAGTCTCCTGCAAGCTTATAATTCTTAAATTCTTTCGGTATAACTGGATAGAATTCACGTCTCCAGAGTACCATGCTCGCGTTATAGATGGGATTTGTTAACAGCATGTGGTTTCTTGCGAATGCGCTTCCATCCACCATTTCACTCAGCTGAGGATGTGATGAAGACCAGTCTAATTCATTACTATTCGTTATCGCATGCGACTGGCAATAACTGATTACGCATTCAGGATCTTTATTTATACCTTCCACAAGATGCTGCAATAGCGAAGGTTCACACCAGTCGTCACTTTCTGCGATCCAGATATATTTTCCTTTTGCCAATTCGATTCCCTTTTCCCATTGTTTAAAGGGGCTCCCGCTGTTAGACTCGTTAAAGAGAAGGTGACTCACTTTTTTGTGCGACCCATATTGCCGCAAAATGTCCCTGCTATTATCGGCAGAGCAATCGTCCAGCAGAATTATCTCGAAGTCTTGAAAGGTCTGATAAAGAACACTTTCAATTCTTTGATTGAGATATTCTGAGTGGTTATAATTCGGTATGATAACTGAAACTTCTGGCATTTAACTCTAAAACGCACAAATGTTTCATTACGCTACAATGCCGGCATTTTTTCTGAATAAATAAACATATAAGTGGTATAAAAAGGGGTTGTTTTACTGCATACTTAAATTTGATATATTTGTAATTGCCTGGGGTGATTTATGATTGTTGATTATAGCTGATAAAATGAGTATTATAAAAGTAGGGTATCTGATTTCTTATGATTATGAATATGTTAAAACTTCGTTGCCAAGGGTTTATGATCATGTTACTGAAATAGTTTTTGCGGTTGACAGCAATGGAAAAACATGGTCTGGAGAAGACATTAAAATCAGTAATGAATTTTGGAATTGGGTAGATGAATATGACAAAGACCACAAAATAAGTATATACCGGGATCAATTTTATGTTGCTGGTTTAACCCCTATGGAATGCGACACAAGGGAAAGAAATTTATTAGGCAAGAAGATGGGAGAGGCCGATTGGTATATACAAATTGATTCTGACGAGTACTTTGTGGATTTTGCCACTTTTAAAGATAAACTTGCAGTGTCTAAACCAGAAGTGCCTACCTCTATATATTGTAGCGTTGCCACTCTCTTTAAACGGCTTTCAACTGGATTCTTGATAATAGACGAATCTTTCGAGACACTAAGTTTTGCAACAAATCATCCCGTGTATGATTTAGCGAGGAACAATACCTCGGGTAACCTTCATATTTATTGGGATGACCTGGTGTTGCACCAGAGTTGGGCAAGGAGTTCCGAAGAGATTGGATTAAAATTGAATAACTGGAGTCACAAGAATGATTTCAATACAGAAAGTTTCTACAAGTTATGGAATGCCATAGACGAATATAATTATTATTGTTTAGCGGACTTTCATCCCTTAAATCCAAAGACCTGGCCACGTCTGAGACTAATGAAAGGGACAATTGCTGAAATACTTGATGATCCTGAACTAAGCAGGTTTAGGGCTAAAGCAATTGCAGGGCGAAAGAAGAATATTTTCTCAAGGACATGGAAGACTATCAAATCAAATATAGCCCGATAGGCCAATTCTAAGCCGACCGGAACTTTCTGATTTTGCTAATGATAGATTGTGGCTTAATAACGAAAGGAAACAAAAAAACAAATATGTCTTTTTGTTTTTCTCTATCCTGAAATGACCGTGAAAAGAACATCCGGAATATACTGGTGATTAATAGGCGCATACTTTCAAATCGTTTATTTCTGCATTTATTGATAATCTGGTTGCAGAGATAGTATTTGTCAAGCACTTTATTGCTTTCAATAAAGCCGTCGAATAGCTTTTCTTTATAAATTAGGGTCAATCTCCCGGCGGGCATAAAATGATGGAAGATAAGTGAGTCACTATAGAATAGTCTATAATCTTTAAGAATGAGCCGCTGACAGTATTCGGCATCCTCTCCTGCGGTGAGCTGATCACCGTATCTTCCGGTTAAAAATGACGGGAAGTTCTTATACATTTGCTGGTATAATAGTCTGCGGGTTGCCAGTCCGGCTCCCCATAAATGTCCTCTTAGCGTTACATCTGAACTGGATGACCCCTGTTTTCCGCAGGCGTAACCTTCTTCAAATTGGTCAAACCAGGTGGGAATTGTGCCTGGTTCGGCTACTGGAATACCCATGCCGCCTACCGCACCGATATTTGGATTACTATCCAGAATGTCATATACATTCTCTAAATATTTTTTTTCCAGCCAATTATCATCGTCACAAATAACCACATACTCAAATTTAGCACTATTTACCCCTATTTCCAACGCATTTATCTTTCCCGGTTTTGGTTGGTAGATGGTATTAAAGCTGATTCCTTTTACTTTGTATTTATCCCATTCGGCAAATGCAATGGACGCGGATTCATCAGAGGAAGCATTGTCCACAACAATAATCTCAAAGCTAATTTTGCCAATGGCAGATTGTAACGCCAGATGTTTAATTGTTTCAGGCAGTCTTTTTGCACCATTGTAAGTACATACAATTACACTAATTCCTTTGTACATTAAATGTTATGTTTTATCCTTCCAGAATCGCTGTAACTTTTTCCATATTGCTATCGGTATCAATTTGGTTAAACTGACCTTAGTGGACAAAGCATTTCTGAACCGTTCTTTGATTATTTGTTTGTTTGCTTTATTGATGGAATTTCTTTCCATCCAAAATTGTATAAATTCCTTTTTATATGCTTTGTAGTAGGCGGTTTCAGTAATCAGGTTTTCGGTGTATAACATGTCAATTATCCTTAAACCTTCAATAAAACTCAGGCCTGTCTTGTTAGCTTGTTCGCTCACATTGTGCGTGTGCTTTCTGAAATTATTCAGGACTTGCCCATCAACATATACCTTTCCCAGTTTACTTAGTTGTATCCAGAAGTACCAATCGCCGCAGGTTTTAAAGGTTTCGAGCTGATCTGGAACTAACAGGAACGCCTTTTTTCTCCATAATACCATACTGGCATTAAAAATGGCAACCGGTACTGCCAGGTGTTGTTTAATGAATTCTTTGCCTTCCAGGATTTCAGTAGGTTTCCAATGCGCAGAATGAGATACAATTGTTCCATCTGCACGAACAAAATTAGACTGACAGTAACTGATTACGCAATTGTTGTCCGATGTAATACCTTCAACCAGTGTTTGCAGTAGTGTTGGTTCAGACCAGTCGTCACTTTCTGCAATCCAAATAAATTCGCCTTTGGCCAGATTGATTCCTTTTTTCCATTGCTTAAATGTATTTCCACTGTTAACCTGGTTGTAAACCGTATGACTTACTTTCGGATGATCACTGTAGCGATCAATGATTTCCCTGCTCGAGTCTGTAGAAACGTCGTCCATCAAGATGACCTCAAAGTCCTGATAAGTCTGACACAGGACACTTTCAATTCTTTGCTCTAAATACGCTGAATGGTTGTAATTTGGAATGATGACGGAAACTCGCGGCATATGATTAAAAAAATTGAATCTTAACTTTTGAAACTACATTTGCTGAATTACTGCATTTGACAACAAGAAGATGAAAGTTAAACTTTGTATCCCATACAGAGAATTACTGGGCAAAAGTACGTTCTTTTAAATTAGATTTGAAGAGCGGGAGTGTGTTTATTAGATTGTGATGGAAATGGAGCTACCATGAAATCGCGTACTACATGATTTAAAACCGCTAAAAAGAATATATTTATGAAACCTGCAAATGACTAGATATTACGATAATAATCTTCTGCAAGCTTCATAACAGATAAAAAACGAAATACATTCATGAAAATTCTGTTTGATAGTCAGATGTTTGATAAACAGGTATACGGTGGTATATCACGATACTTTGTGAATTTGATTTGCGCACTGGAACGTCGTGCGGGTTTTGATGCAGAACTTTCTGTTTTATTCACTAAAAACTACTACCTCAAGGACAGGAAATTGAAATTTGACAATTTTTTAGGAAGGGCAGTTCTGTCAGAAAAGAAACGGATCTCAAAATGGAATAAAAACTATAGCAGGTACCGTATTGCAAAAAACGACTTTGATATTTTTCATCCTACGTATTTTCACCCCTACTTTTTAAAGCTTTTAAAACGTCCTTTTGTAATTACGGTACACGATATGATTTATGAACTGTATCCTGATTATTTCAATTCTGCAGACCTGACAGCACAGTATAAAAAGCAGGTGATAAATGCCGCATCGCACGTTATAGCCATTTCACAAACTACTAAAAACGACCTGATAAGGTTACTTCATGTTCCCGAAGAGAAAATTTCTGTGGTTTATCATGGCCATACATCTATTAAAAATGACAAAATGCCTGATGTATCCTTACCAGCAAAATATCTTTTGTTTGTAGGGGGGCGGGATGATTATAAGAATTTTGAAACCTTTGCTCGGGGAGCTGCTATACTCATGCAGGGCGAACAGTCCCTTTATCTGGTTTGCGCGGGTGGTTCCAGTTTCACATTGGAGGAAGAAGATTTTCTTCAACAATTGAATATCAATGAAAGAACCTTTCAGTATGATGTTGCTGATGATCTTTTATATTGGCTTTATAAGGGTGCAGAGGCATTTGTTTATCCTTCATTGTACGAAGGTTTCGGATTACCAATACTGGAAGCATATGAATCAGGATGCCCTGTTATATTAAGTCGTACACCGTCATTTGTGGAAGTTGCGGCGGATGCGGCCATATATTTTGATGCCGAAAACCCTGTGGAGATCGCACAAAGTATAAAATCAGTGCTGGACAATGTTGAGTTAAGGGAACAACTAGTGAGAAAAGGCCAGGGCAGGTTAGCTGAATTCACTATGGAACGCTGCATAGCCGGGACGATTGATGTGTATAAAAATTGCCTGAAAAAATAATGTTTATGCCTGTTCCTTACGACCGAGCAATTTCCATTTTAATTCCCTGAAAACAAATCTGGACCAGACTACAATCCCGAAGTATTTTCTGATCAGAGAGACCTTATGTTTTTCAAACAATGGGTCATGTTGGGTTGATGATATCCCTGTATGGTTAAAGTTTGCAATTGTGTAATCAACAAATTGAATATGAACTGCAGGATCTGCAAAACACTTCATATTTAAATGGTGGTCGGCCGAAATCTTATATTTTAGATCAAAAGTATATTTATCGAAGACAGATTTTGGGTATATCATTGCCTGGTGACAGAGCCCAATTTTAGCTTGCTTATATGGGTTTAGCTCGCCCAAATATTTGCCGCCGCGGGCCATTACACTGCCATAATAGATGGTGGATTTTTCTTGTATTACTTTCAGCATTTCAGAGAATTCGGGTAAAAGGGTATCATCAGCTCCGATAAAATAGATCCAATCGCCGGTAACCAGTTTTAGGGCTTTATTCATTGCATCATAAATTCCTGAATCTTTTTCACTTACCCATTTGGTAACTAAGTCATTATTTTTCTTTAAGATGTCAACAGTACCGTCTGTACTTGCCCCATCCACAACAACTACTTCAAGAAGATGATAAGCCTGACGGCGAATACTATCCAGGCAGTTTTGTAAATCGGATGCCGCATTATAAGTGACGATGATAATAGATACCTTATCCATAACAGTTTTTTTTCAGTGCTTATGATAAATATTTAGATAGTCCGAATTCGCAAGTTTGCGTTCCGTTTTTAATACATTCATTAAGAATAGTATCATTTGCTATCAGTTGTTGCCTTGCCAATTCCGGGTGATAAATATGAAATACTACGGCACCAAATTTCAATATCCTCTTTTTTACACCAGCGTTGACCAGTCTGACCGCAATTTCACTGTCTTCCCTGCCCCAGCCGACAATGGATTCATTATAACCATTCACCTTATGCAGGTCCGTTTTCCAAAAGGCCATATTGCAACCCCTCACATAGGTGATCTGCTTTGCTTTATAGCGCCCTGCCAAAAAGTTGCTTAATAGGGGAAACCGCAGGCCATTAGAAAAATTGGTGATGCCTTTTGAAAATAGAGAAACAGCCGTGGTTTGTTGTCGTATCATTTTTTCAGAAAGCGAAGATGACATTTGTACTCGCGTGCCCGAAATAAAAGTTGCAGGTTTGCTAAAACCAATATGGTCTGCTATAAAGTGAGGTTCCAGGATCAGATCCCCATCAATTTGTATAATATAACTTCCTGAGGCCCTCGCTATGGCTTTATTTCTGATTCTGGAAAGCTGGAACCCTTCGTCCTTCTGCCATACATGGATTAACGGCACAGGAAAATTTTCCTGGTATTTTTCTATCAGCCTTTGTGTTTCAATTCCTGAACCATCATCAGCAATAATCACTTCGCCGGGTAGTATTGTCTGCGCAATGATACTCAATAGGCACAGGTTTAATGCTTCCGGCCAGTTATAGGTGGATACGATCAATGATACACTATGATTGTTCATAACCATTTATACAGTGTTTTAATTTCATTTGCACAGTATGTTTGACTTCCTGTGCATGTTCAGATTCACTTGCCCAGGATAACTGTCCGTGTGATAGATGAAACTGTACTGCCTTAAACTTTATTGCCTTTTTTAATATATTATTGTTTACAAAGCGTGCAGCTAATTCTTCATCCTCATGTCCCCAGCCGGTGAGATTATTGTTATATCCATTAACCAGGATAAAATCTGACTTCCAGTAGGCGAGGTTACTGCCTCTTACCCGTTCCGAATTACTGCTTTTCTTTTCAAACAAAAAAGAAAATAAAGGTAACCGAATGGCATTAAACCTATTGATAATGCCAGAAGAAAGAAAGCTGAAATTTATACGTCCCGATTGATAAATCCCGCTAAGTTGATTTTGCGCGATATGTGCGCGTGTGCCCCTGATGAAAACGTCGGGTTCGCGTAGACTGATATGATCTTCCACAAAATGTTTATCAAGGATAACATCTCCATCAATTTGAATGATGTATGGTGTGGAAGACTGCTTCACTGCCTTATTGAGGATGATAGTTTTCCTAAAACCGATATCTTTATGCCATACATGGTAAACAGGAACGCGGAACTTTCTTTTTGCCTCCTCAATTACTGCAAGCGTAGCTGGTCCGGATCCGTCATCAGCAATGATAACTTCGGCAGGAAGCACCGTTTGCTTTTCAATGCTAAGCAGGCAGACCTTTAGTGCTTCTGGCCAATTGTATGTAGATATAATAAGTGATACCTCAGACATAAGTTCAGGAGTATTATTCTGCAAAAGTCTGCATATCAATTAATCTTTTATAAAGACCATTTTGACTAAGTAGTTCCAGATGGTTTCCTTTTTCTACAATTTGTCCTTTTTCGATAACAATAATCAAATCGGCATGCTGAATGGTACTTAGCCTGTGCGCAATAACAATAGACGTCCTGCTTTTCATCAGGTTATTCAAGGCATCCTGAACCAGTTTTTCCGATTCTGTATCCAGCGCGGAGGTTGCTTCATCAAGCAGCATAATCGGTGGATTTGCCAATACCGCCCTTGCGATACAGATCCGCTGACGCTGTCCACCGGAAAGCCTGTTTCCCCGGTCGCCTACAAATGTTTGATAGCCATTGTCTGCCTGAGAAATAAACTCATGGGCATTGGCAATTTTAGCTGCTGCAATTACCTCTTCCTCTGATGCATCTGGTTTGGTAAAGGCTATATTGTTAAAAATAGTATCATTAAATAGAAAAGATTCCTGATTAACCGTTCCCATCACACTGCGGAGACTTTCGATTTTTAGGTCTTTAAAATCAAGACCATCTATTTTGATAGTTCCGCTTTTTGGATCGTGAAAACGTGGAATCAGATCCATCAGTGTGCTTTTTCCGCCTCCCGACGGCCCAACCATAGCTACGGTTTTTCCTTTTTGAACTACAAGGTTAATATCACTAAGGACTTGTTTATCGGCATAACTGAAGGATACATTTTCAAATACCAGCGATTCATTAAATGTTTTTAGTTCTATTGCATCGGGTTTATTTACCATTTCAGGCTTAGTATCGATAAGGGCCAGCACGCGTTCACCAGCTGCTATTCCTGAGTGTATACCGCTAAATGAATCACTAATTGCTTTAACCGGTTGCATTACTTGTGAAAACACGGCAATGTACATAATGAAGTCTGACGCAGTAAATTCTTTACTTCCACTAATAACCAGTGAACCACCATACAGTACGATAATAACAACCACAAGGATACCCAATGCCTGCGAAACCGGAGAAGCCAGTTGCTGCCTTCTTGCCATTTTCCTGTTCAAGTGAGAATAGAAAAGGTTTTCAGCATCAAATTTTTCTTTAATCCTATTGGTTGCATTAAATGCTTTGACAATCTTAATCCCACTCAACGATTCATCCAGGAAGCCAATCATTCTTGCAAATGATTCATGGGCTGCAGTTGCCTGCTGTTTTAGCCTCTTCACAATCTTACTGATAATGAAACCAGAAACGGGGATGACCAGCAATGAAAAAAGTGTGAGCTTTACTGATATACTGAAGAGTACAACAACGTAAAATATCAATTGTACCGGCTCTTTAAAAACAACCTGCAGTGTATTAGTAACGGTAAATTGTACCACCTGTACGTCTGATGATACTTTGGAAATGATATCGCCCTTTCTTTCATTGTTAAAGAATCCCAGGTGAAGGTCCATTACGTTGCTAAACACGGTTTTACGCAGGTTCAGTAAAGTATGCACCCGCAGATCTTCCATAAAGCGCTGCGAAAGGTACCTGAAAAAGTTAGCCAGCAGGACAGAGATAAGGATAAATGTGCACACTATTTTTAATGCGCCTTCTTTACCAACTGTTTCAATAGTATGGCCTATATAGTTTTTAAACTGCGCAAGGAAATCAAATCTTCCCGCAGCTTCCATCATACCCGAAGTGGGTTTGCCGTCTGAAAACAACGTGTCTAACAGTGGTGATAAAAGCGTGAAATTAAAAGTGTTAAAGAAAATAGCTAGTAAGGTTGCTATGATATATGGGATAGCAAACTTTTCTATTGGTTTTGCAAAAGAAAGTAATCTGAAATAGGTCTTCATTGAATGTAGAAAAATTTAGCGAAGGTACAAATTTTGTATTTGTAATACCCAAGACTAAGTTTGGCGGCAAAATAACCTGCAGGTTTGGCATAGCCCCTCAGCAGATTACTTGATGATCTTATAATTTTTATATTCACCTATTCTCCATCCCGTAAGCATTTCTATACGGTGCAGGAACATCCTGCGCGGAGAAAGATCTATTTTATTTGGGTTGTGTTTAAATACCCAGTCCTGAGCAGCAATTTTCTCTTTCATCGTGGCGGGGTGAGATTCATTGAATGGTGCCAGAATATCCGCAACTGTTTCAAAATCAAATGTTTTGAATCGTTTGTAATGCTCGATTGTTTTTTCTTCGGGCTGATAATAGCTACTAAATCGTTTCACTTTTCCGAGTAACAGGTCCGGGTTACGACAATAGGAATAATGAAATATCCGGGCTTTCAATAGTTTGACATTAAGTTTTCTTCCCCTGGTATTGTCCTCATAATCTTTCAGTGATGGATAACTTCTGAAACCCTGTGAGTCACGATAAGAATAATAGGAAGGGTCATTTCTAATGATCCTGATCTCCCTTCTGTGCCATTTTCTGGTTGTTCCCCTGTGTTTGTAATCGCCTATGAAATGGATAAAATCAAACAGAAAGCCCTCTACGCGTTTGTCTTCAAGATTATCTTCCATTGCCTTTTTGATCTCAGCCAGGTCATCTTCATGAAAAACCTCATCCGATTGAATATGGAATGCCCAGTCGCCAGTAACCGCTTTTAACCCTATATTGGCCTGTTGTGCAAATACTTTGCCCCCTTTAATGAGTTCATCATCCCAAACCGTATCTATGATCCTTATTTTGTCAGATCCTATCGCTTCTATTGCTTCACGGGTACCGTCTTCTGATTTTCCTACAACTGCAATGAATTCATCACACAGGGGAAGTATAGATTTTATAGATTCAATTACAGGATATCCATACTTGAAGCTATTGCGCATATAGGTGAAACCGCTTACTTTCATTCTTTAAAGTATAAGAGTATTTTTATTTTGCCAGAGCATATATATTCTGGTTCTTTGCAAAGATAGATTTCTCAGGCGGAACATGCATCAATTCTGCATCAAACCATTATCATCTATTGGCATATATGAAAAGCGTGCAACAGTTTTTATCGGGAATACGGCAAGGTGATTATTTATCATTGGCCAGGGTATTGACTTTGGTTGAAAATGAACTGCCTGGTAGTGCCGAGCTGTTAAGCGCAATGGAGATTAACCAGAATATTCCTATAATAGGTATCACGGGGCCTCCCGGTGCGGGAAAGAGTACCCTGGTCAATGCCCTGATCAGTAAATTAAGCGAACAGCAGAAAAAAGTTGCGGTACTTGCTGTGGATCCTACTTCCCCCTTTAACCTGGGGTCGTTGCTCGGTGACAGGGTAAGGATGTCGGCACACTTTAACAAGCCTGATGTTTACATCCGTTCTGTGGCAACGCGTGGATCCGTAGGTGGGCTATCCGCTAGAATTATTGAGATGGCGGATGTGTTAAAAGCTGCAAATTTCGACTATATTATTGTTGAAACGGTAGGTGTTGGCCAATCTGAAATCGAAATTGCCGGCCTGGCCGATGTTACCCTGGTGGTTTTGGTTCCAGAGGGAGGTGACGAAATTCAGCATATCAAGTCAGGTATAATGGAAATAGCTGATGCCTTTATTGTGAACAAGGCAGACCGGGAAGGGGCAGATTCGTTTGCCAACCAGCTAAGGAAAATGCTTCATCATAGTCCTAAGTTGGTTCCGGTGTTTAAAACTATTGCGGAAAAAGATGAAGGTATAGACGAACTGCTTTCCTGGGTGGAAACCAACAACAAACCTGAAAACGCAAGGAAGTTATTCCTTTATACAGAAAAAGCATATCAGTTGATAAGGAACAAACGCATGCACAGTGTTGCGAAAATGGAGCTCCAGGAGGCTATAGCCGAGAGATACCTGGATGAAAGCTTCAACCTGTACCAGTTTGTGAGCACCTACGAAAATCTGTGAACGCTCACTAAGTCTGTGAACGCTTATTAAAGCTCGTGTACGCTACTCCTGTAAATGGCGGCAAACGCTCGTGCACATTTACTAAAGCCAGTGAATTCCTGCGAAAACAACAATTTTATTCCGGTTTCAGCACCGGGGTTGTCAATTGTTTCTTTTTCCAATGGTCGCCTTTTTCATACAGAAAAAATTTGCCCAGTTTATACTTCACCTTAAGGTGACCATCATAATCAGTGCCTAGTATTCGGTATTCAATTGCAGGATTTTCTTTAAGAGATTCATCAATTGCAAGGGTATAAGCCGTAGGGCCGGTCATACGGTGAACATCATGCGGATATTTATTTTCACGGATATTATCCAATACCATTGCAATTGTTTTTTGTAGAAACGGGTGCCCGGGACTATAGATAAGTGCCCATTGAGCAAATAGCTCAGGGTTTCCTTCCCTTGTAATGATAGCCATATCTTCGGGTTTTATAAAATTGTTGAGGCTCCCGTTAATTCCACTGTCAATATCAACATATACCCCGCCTTTTTTATACAATACGGCATACCTGAAAAAATCTGCCTTGGCAGCGCCAATATTAATCCTTTTATAAAGAGCCAGTGTTTCCTGACCAAATTCCTTCTCTAAGAAATCGTCGATTCTCGCATCATCGTAAAATTCATATGCATAGTCGGGGTTCTTTTTTCTAAAGCGACTAATATGCCAGCGGGTTAAGAATGGTAATTTTGCAGTCTTAAAGGTCTGGTGGATGATTTTAGGAATAGACATTAGGACATATAGGATTGACTGTTCATAATTTCTTCAATTTCCCCGGCTTCTATTGGTATTGCTTCCATCAGGTCTATATTACCTTCAGCAGTAAGCAGGAGATCGTTTTCAAGCCTAATACCAAACCCTTCTGCGGGAATGTATAAGCCCGGTTCGCACGTGAGTACGTTCCCTTCTGCGTAAGGGATATACCTGTTGGCAAAGTCATGCACGTCCAAACCAAGATGATGGCTAATCCCGTGCATAAAGTATTTTTTATAAACCGGAAACGAGGGCTGTTGGTTTTTAACCTCATTAACTGTGATCAGGTCCAGTAGCAATAGTTGTTCTGTAACGATCTCACCGATGTACAAATTGTATTCCTTAGGTGTAATACCCGGGCGCAGCATTTTTTTTGCTTCACCCATAATATGGAGCACTGCGTTATATACTTGTTTTTGGCGCCGACTAAAACGTCCATTAGCAGGGATAGTGCGGCTCAGGTCTGCATTGTAGTTTGCATATTCTGCACCGAAATCCATCAAAATCAAATCTCCATCCGCACATAGCTGGTTGTTTGTTCCATAGTGGAGGATATTTGCATTGCTACCTGAAGCGATGATGGGCGGGTAGGCATGACCGGTAGCCCTGTTCCTGATGAACTCGTGTATAATCTCTGCCTCAATTTCATATTCAGCAACTCCTGGATGTACAAAACGTAGTACACGTGTAAATGCTTTTCTCGTGATATCGCAGGCTTTTTGTATCAGTTCTATTTCTAAAGGTGACTTAATGTCACGCAACTGCCGCATAAGCGGAGCCGCCCTTTCATAATGATGTAATGGATATTTCTTTTTTAATTCTTCAATGAAACGGAGGTCCCGATACGCTACTGTTGCAGGACTTGCTACATTCTCATTGGTGTTTAGATAAATACGTTCAGCATACGTAATTATACTATTTAAAATATTGTCAAAATCCGCCAGCCAATAAATAGATTGTACACCAGACGCCTTCTGCGCCATTGCTTTAGTGTATTTTTCCCCCTCCCAAACTTTAATCTGGTCGTTCGTCTGTCTTAAAAAAAGGACTTCCCTATATAAGGGATTAGGACAATCGGGGTAAATTAGCAGAATTGTTTTTTCCTGATCAATGCCTGACAAATAGAACAAATCAGCATTTTGTTTGAAAACGAAGTCCTGATCACCGCTTCTTGGAAATTCGTCATTGGATTGAAAAATAGCTAAAGAGTTGTTTTTTAGGAGTTTCCGAAATTTTATTCGGTTTTCAACAAATAATTTGTTTTCTATATCTTCGTATTTCATTTTCAGGCTGACTATATTGACAAATAAAGTCAAATATATTCAAATCCTAAAATATGTTAAAATTGGAACGGTGTTTGTATACCCTGTTGTGAGAATTAAAAATTTGTTTAATTTTGCTACACAAAAAAATTATACAGTTTAAATTTGTTTAACCTTAAAAAAGAAAAATTATGAATTATTCTACTTTAAAGAAGGGGTTGGCAGTATCATTTGTCGCAGTAATAGGAGCTACAACTCTTGCATCTGCACAGGATTCTACAGCTACTTCATCTTCAGCCAAAGTGTTTGGTGGAAGAGGCCAGTACAGAACTTGGTCAGTTGGTGTTAATGGTGGTGTTTTATCTCCGTTCGTTGCGATCGGTGGATCTAATGACTTCACTAATGCTGATGTAAACTTAGGCTATGGCGTTTCCCTTAAGAAACAACTTGGTCATGCTTTCGGATTAGAAGGTAACATTTTCCGTGGAAAAATCTCGGGAACTAACAAAGACGCTGCTGGTGGATCTCAGTTTGGTGTTAGAGAATCAGAAACTTCAATTGGCTACGCTGCTGACATCAGAGGTGTTGTTAACGTTGCTACTGTAGATTTCTTACGTCGTGAGAACTCAGTTAACTTCTTCGTTACTGCTGGTTACGGTTTGATCGCTTATGCTCCAAAAGTTACTTATTCTAACGGAACAGTTGTTGATTGGAAAGATCAGTCAGGTGATGACAGAGATAAAAAATACGTTAAAGAAGCTTACATCCCAGTTGGTGCTGGTGTGAAATTCAAAGTTTCTGACCGCGTTGCTTTTAACTTAGGTTACACTATGCACTTTGTTGACAGTGACAACTTAGACGGAGTTTATGCAAAAGGAACTACTAAAGATAAATTCTCATACGGTTACGCTGGATTAGAATTCTCATTAGGTTCTAAATCTAAACCAGATTTAAACTGGGTTAACCCTTTAGCTTTGATGTATGATGAATTGAAAGATCCTTCATTGCGTCAAGAAGTTGAAGCGTTAAAAACTCGTGTTACTAACGTTGAAAAATCTGTTGAAGATTTGAAAAAAGATAGCGATGGTGATGGTGTTTCTGATCAATTTGACAAATGCCCAGGAACTCCTGCTGGTACTGCAGTTGATGGTTCAGGATGTCCTCTTCCAGCTCCAGTAGCTCCTGCTTCTGCAAACGTTACTGGTTTCGAAACTATCCAATTTGAATTCAACTCTTCAGTTTTAAAAACTGAATCTTACCCTACTTTAGATAAATTATCTTCAGTGTTACGTGAAAACGGTGGTAAAGCCTTAGTAAAAGGTTACGCTTCAAGCGAAGGTACTGCTGCATATAACTTGAAATTATCTAAAGATAGAGCAAACTCTGTAAAAACTTACTTAGTTAACTCTGGAGTTAACGCAAGCCAAGTTACTACTAAAGGTTTAGGTGAAGCTAATCCAATCGCTTCCAACGATACTGAAGAAGGTCGTATCCAAAACCGTCGTGTTGAAACTTCAAGAAACTAATATTTCTTAAACAACATAATTGAAAAGGCCCCGATTTATCGGGGCCTTTTTTTTTGTCCTGTTTTTTCTAAGGGTTATTGTCCTGGTAAAGCAGACTGACATTTATTTTATACATTTGCCATGTGTATTTCATTTAATCTCATCCACACTATATCATGAAGACAATCATCAATACTACAGATGCACCGGCACCGATCGGTCCATATAGTCAGGCCGTATTAGCTAACGGGTTTTTATATGTCTCAGGACAAATCCCTATTAACCCTGCTACAGGGGAACTTACTATGGATTCTGTAAAATCAGAAACAGAACAGGTGATGCGTAACCTGAGTGCCGTGCTGCTCGAAGCTGGATTTGATTTCTCACACATTCTAAAGACAACTATATTTCTATCTGATATGGCACTGTTTGCCGAAGTAAATGAAGTATACGGGTCTTATTTCGAATCAGATTTTCCTGCGCGTGAGACAGTGGCGGTAAAAGGACTGCCAAAAGGGGTAAATGTGGAAATATCTGTAATAGCCTATAAGGGATAAATTTTGTTTGCGTCTGATCTGGATACCACGATAGAGTTCTTAAAGGGCGTAGGCCCTAAAAGGGCAGAAATCCTGCAAAAGGAACTGGGCATATATACCTATGCCCAGCTCCTTACCTACTATCCTTTCAGGTATATAGACCGTACCCGATTCTATAAAGTCAGTGAACTTCATCCGGAATTGCCTTATGTTCAAATATTAGGTAGAATTACGGCTAAGGAAACTATCGGAGAAAAACATAAAAAGAGAATAGTAGCCCGCCTTACAGATGAAACCGGAACCATTGATCTGGTATGGTTTCAAAGTTTAAAATGGGTAGATGAGCATGTGATGCGGGGCAAAGTTTATATCGCATTTGGCAAGCCTACGGTTTTTAATGGTTCTTTTAGCATCTCGCATCCTGAGATGGAAACCTATCCGCGTCCGCTTACCATGACCGGCAACATGACGCTTCAGCCTGTTTATAACTCCACAGAAAAGCTCAAAAAGTTTTCCCTTGATAGTAAGGGCATCCAAAAACTGCAGTCCTTACTCATTGAAAATTCTTTGCCGGAAGTAAAGGAAACCATCCCTTCGTACATATTGGAGAAATACAAATTGGTAAACCGTAAGGAAGCATTGTTAAACATCCATTTTCCTAAAGACAGTGCTTCATTGCAACATGCCCAGCGGAGATTGAAATTTGAAGAGTTATTCTTTATCCAGCTGCAGTTACTCAGCAGTAAACAGTTTAGGGAGATGAAATTCAAAGGGCACCTCTTCAGTATTGTTGGAGAGCGCGTTAATCATTTCTATAAAGATATTCTTCCCTTCGAACTTACCAATGCCCAAAAGCGTGTCATCAAGGAAATCAGGATAGATACACAGCGTGGCGTGCAGATGAACCGTCTGGTACAGGGTGATGTAGGCAGCGGAAAAACGGTAGTGGCTTTGATGAGCATGCTGCTTGCCAATGACAATGGCTATCAGGCCTGCATTATGGCACCCACTGAGATCCTGGCACGTCAGCATTACCATTCTATCGCGTCTTTATTAGATGGAAAGGTAGCTAAAGTTGATATCCTCACAGGAAATACTACAAAAAAGCAGAGGACATTATTGCACCAGCAATTGGAATCAGGCGAGATTGATATTCTGGTGGGTACCCATGCGCTGATAGAAGATAAAGTAAAGTTTAAAAATCTGGGGCTCGTAGTGATTGATGAGCAGCACCGTTTTGGTGTTGAACAACGCGCCAAGTTGTGGCGTAAAAATGCAGTGCCGCCACACATCCTTGTGATGACTGCTACACCTATCCCCAGAACGCTTGCTATGACAGTATACGGTGATCTGGATGTATCCATGATTGATGAGCTTCCTGTAGGCAGAAAACCAATTGAAACCAAACATTTTTTTGAAGGCCAACGGCTGCGGATGTTCGGTTTTATGAAAACGGAGATTGCCAAAGGCCGGCAGGTTTATGTTGTATACCCATTGATAAAAGAGAGTGAGAAGCTGGACCTCCTGCACCTTGAGGCGGGTATAGAACAGATGCGTTATCAATTTCCGCTGCCAGACTACCAGATCAGCATTGTTCACGGCAAAATGCCAAATGTTGATAAGCAGTTTGAAATGCAGCGTTTTATTGATGGCAAGACCCAGATTATGGTAGCTACTACAGTTATTGAAGTGGGGGTAAATGTCCCAAATGCTTCTGTTATGATTATCGAAAATGCGGAGCGGTTTGGGTTGTCACAGTTGCACCAGTTACGTGGAAGAGTAGGGCGGGGTGCTGAACAGAGTTATTGTATCCTGATGTCAGGCAATAAGCTAAGCAAAGAAGGACGCCGCAGGCTAGAGACTATGGTGATGACTAACAACGGATTTGAGATTTCTGAAATTGATTTGGAATTGCGTGGGCCGGGAGACCTGGCAGGCACGCAACAAAGCGGAGTGCTGGACCTTAAACTGGCAGACCTTGTAAAGGACCAGCAGATTTTGCAGGAAGCAAGAAATACAGTAATTGAGATATTTCATGAAGATCCCCTGCTTTCACTGCCAGAAAACGCTTTGCTCAAACGCTTTGTTGATAAAAAAAGCAGGGGAATCGCCCTTGATAAAATATCTTAATCTTCGTCAGAACCAGGCATTGAGCCTGTACCTGTATAGGCACCTTTTCTGATTACAGGAACACCAAGGTGTTTGTATAGATCATCTAAATGCAGTAAACTGCCGTTCGTGAGGTTCCCGAGAAAAACAATCACAATGTTTTTGTCCAGATCGCGCACATAGATATGACGGAATCCATGCCACCATCCCGTATGGTAAACTACTTTTCGCCCTTTGTCGCCGTCAAACATTCTCCATCCGTAACCATAATTAAAGTGGCCATTTACAGCTTTGTTGTGCCCTGTGTAGGCAGAATCCAGACTCGCTTTTTTTAGCAGCCTGCCGGTCTTAAGTGCATTGTCATATAAAACAAGGTCGTGCACTGTACTGTAAACCCCTTTGTCGCCCACAGGCCCATCCAAAAAGTTCTGCACCACAGAATATCTCCAAGTGCGGTCGTGTCCCACTACGTCAACCGGTATTTTTGGGTAAACAGTTGTAGAATATACGTGGGTATGTTTCATTCCCGCCGGTTTAAATACATTGGCCATCATATAATCAGCATATTTTTTGCCTGTTGCTTTTTCAATAATTGCAGCAAGCACCATAAAATTGGAATTGTTGTAATGAAACCTGGTATCCGGGGCTGCATAACGTGCCGGTTTATACTGAGCAATCAAATCCATCACATCCGTATTGCTCATCGGTTTTTTCTTGTCCTTCCAAATACCATCTGTAAAGTACACGTAGTTCATCATCCCGCTTCGGTGTGAAAGCAAAAGTTTAACCGTTATTCCGTCGTAAGGAAAGTTGGGATAGTATTTTTTCACATCATCCGTGAGTTTAACCTTGCCTTGTTCAACCAGCTGCATAATTGCCACACCGGTAAAAGTTTTGGTAATAGAGGCAAGTTCAAATTCAGAGCTGATTTTGAGGCTGTCGCGATGCAGGTAATCTGCCCATCCTATTGCTTTTTCATAGAGAATTTTGCCGTCTTTGGCAACCAGCATATTGCCATTAAAGCCGTATTTTTTATGTAGGTTTTGCACAAAATCTGCTATCCATTTATCTCCTTTTGCAGGGTTATAAACCAGAAGGAGACTGTCTTTCTTGTCGTCGTTTACTGTTCTGACCGTTGGGTCTTCATTTTTTTTCTCAGCATGTGAACAGGCATTAAATAGAAATGTGGCCAGGAAAGCCACAGGTAGAATGGTACGATAGGTCATGTATTGATAGAGTCTTTTTTGAAGCTGGAAAAATAAACAATAATAACTCTTTAAACGCAAAAGAGTTTTAAACATTATGATATACGTTACATTCGGGTATGCTATAAAACCTTATTTTTGGTTCAAAATATAGAACGAAATGAATTTTAGAACCGAACACGACACCATGGGCGAAGTGCAGGTGCCAGCAGACAAATACTGGGGTGCACAAACTGAACGTTCACGTAATAATTTTAAAATTGGTCCTGAGGCATCAATGCCTAAAGAGATTATCCATGCTTTTGGTTATTTGAAAAAAGCTGCAGCGTTGGCTAATCAGGAACTGGGAGTTCTTGCTGGTGATAAAGCCGCATGGATTGCTGCCGCCTGTGATGAGGTGATTGCAGGAAAATTAGATGAGCAGTTTCCGCTGGTAATCTGGCAAACCGGCTCTGGTACCCAGAGCAATATGAATGCAAATGAAGTGATTGCCTACCGTGCACACGTATTGAACGGTGGTGACCTTGCAGACGAAAAAAAGATTCTACATCCAAATGATGACGTTAATAAATCACAGTCATCTAATGATACTTACCCTACAGCTATGCATATTGCTGCATACAAACAGGCTGTCGAAATTACCCTTCCTGGTTTAGAAAAATTACAGCAGACACTGCAGGCGAAAGCAGCAGAGTTCAGCACGATTGTAAAAACAGGCAGAACCCATTTTATGGATGCAACGCCATTGACCCTTGGTCAGGAATTTGGAGGCTACGCCCAACAGATTACCAACAGTATCAGGGCTATCAAAAACGCGCTTGAAATGATCACTGAGCTTGCGCTTGGCGGTACTGCAGTTGGTACTGGATTAAATACCCCCAAAGGATACGACGTTCTGGTTGCAGCTAAAATTGCAGAACTTACTGGTTTACCATTTGTAACAGCTCCTAATAAATTTGAGGCACTGGCCGCACATGATGCCATGGTAGAATTATCTGCTGCCTATAAACGTACTGCTGTTGCCCTGATGAAAGTAGCAAATGACGTGAGAATGCTGAGTTCAGGCCCACGCTCCGGAATTGGTGAGATTATTATTCCTGACAATGAGCCAGGCTCATCAATTATGCCTGGAAAAGTTAATCCAACGCAACCTGAGGCCTTAACTATGGTTTGTGCCCAGGTAATGGGTAATGATGTTACTGTAGGAATTGGTGGTAGTAACGGGCATTTTGAATTGAATGTTTTCAAGCCTGTAATTGCAGCTAATGTTTTACAATCGGGAAGATTGTTGGGAGATGCCTGTGTATCTTTCAATGATAACTGTGCTGTAGGTATACTGCCTAATTTACCTGAGATTAAAAAACATCTTGAAAACTCATTGATGCTGGTAACTGCATTGAATCCGCATATCGGTTATGAAAATGCAGCTAAAATTGCAAAGAAAGCCCATAAGGAAAATAAGACCCTTCGCGAAGCTGCTGTTGAACTGGGATTGTTGACCAGTGAACAGTTTGACGAGTGGGTTAAACCAGAAGATATGGTAGGTAGCTTAAAATAGCATGAACAGATACCACTATCTAATTACCCTTTTTTGTTTGATGGCGTTTCTCAGTTGTGAGAGACGCCCAAACGTTCAGGGTAATGGCGAGATATTCTTACAGGGAATCTGGAATCAGGACAGCATTCCAAATGCTGCGAAGTTGCTCAATTACACACAACACCATATTAAATTTACCTGCGATTCCTTTTACGTTGACCTCACTACGCATTCAAAAGTAAACTACTATGAAGACCCCTGCTACAATAATGGGGTTTGGAAAGAATATGCCAAAGGCGTATACGAAGTTAGAAAAGACAGTTTATTTCTGCTGGGTACTTATACAAAAGAAAACTACAAACAGAAGGTTTCAGGTTGTTACACTATAGGAATTTATAGAAAAAGCTTTCTCATTAAATCGGCCGATGCCAGTCACCTTTTTCTGCAGGGCCTGAGTGACCAGCGTGAAGTACATCTTTCCCTAAAACAAAAGATCATCTGCGTACCCAAAGAATTATAAAAATATAAGATATGATTTCAGTGAATCAAATGAAGAAAGCCTGCGTGGTTATAGCGCTGATTGCCTACCTGCCGCTAACTGCGGGGGCATGGGGAATGAACGGGCACAGAATTGTGGGTCAGATAGCCGACTATTACTTAACTGCTAAAGCGCGTAAAGCTGTGATGGGGGTTTTGGGAACTGAAAGCCCTGCCATGGCAAGCACCTGGGCAGATTTCATTAAATCTGACAGTACGTATAACTATCTGTACAGCTGGCATTATGTAAACCTGCCGGCAAACCTTGATCAGAATGGGGTATTCAATTTCCTGGACAGTTATAAAGAAGCCAGTGTTTATAGTAAAATCCCTGAGATGATTGCTGTTTTGAAGAATAAAGACAAAACAGGAGAAGAGAAAAAACTGGCGATGCGTTTGCTGATCCATTTTATTGGTGATTTACACCAGCCCATGCATACCGCAAGGAAAGAAGATTTAGGTGGCAATAAAGTTACCGTTAGCTGGTTTGGCCAGCGTTCAAATCTTCACCGTGTGTGGGATGAACAGCTAATTGACTATCAGCAGTTAAGTTATACAGAGTATGCCACGGCAATTAATCATCCAACAAAAGAGCAACTCACCAAATGGCGTGCTGATTCTTTAAAAGAAGATGTGTACGAATCTTACCTGGCCTGTAATAAGATTTATGCTGCAACTAAAGCGGATGACAAATTGAGCTACAATTACAATTTTCAGTTTGTAGACCTAATGAATGAGCAACTCTTGAAAGGCGGTGTACGTTTAGCAGAGATCCTCAACAATATTTATAAATAACGTATCATATGAAAATACTTATGGTATGCCTTGGCAACATCTGCCGTTCGCCGCTTGCTGAAGGAATTGTCCGTCAACTTGTGGCTGAGCAGCATCCAGATTGGGAAGTAGCTTCTGCCGGAACGGGAGACTGGCATGTTGGGCAGCCTGCAGACCATCGCAGTATAGCTATTGCTAAAAGTTACGGCTATGATATCTCTGCGCAAAGGGCCAGGCATTTTAACTCCGCTATGCTCGAAGAGTACGATCATATCCTGGTAATGGATAAGAATAATTTGCGTGATGTGCTAAAGTATGCCACTACAGAACAGCAACGAAAAAAAGTACGTTTGTTCTTAACTGACGAATCTGAAGTGACTGATCCGTACTATGATGACAGCCTGTTTGACCCCGTATTCCTCACGATAGAAGAACGTGCAAAAAAGCTGATTGAGGAGTTAAACCAAAATATATAAAAACATTTTATGGGAAGGGATGTTATTTATGCACATCAAACCTCATAATAAAATGGAAAATATTGCAATTAACCCCGAAACATTGAATGATCTGATTCAGATCAATAATGATAGAATAGCAGGATACGAAAAAGCTATCGAAGAGTTATCTCCTGAAGACAGTGATTTGAAAGCACTGTTTGTGAAAATGGTTGGAGAAAGCCATAAACATAAGCTGGCTTTGGCAACAGCTGTACAGGGTACAGGAACTGAACTGGAAACAGGAACAACTACTTCAGGTAAAATTTACCGTGCCTGGATGGATGTGAAAGCTGTATTTACAGGTCACGACCGTAAAACAATTTTAAACAACTGCGAAGCTGGCGAAGATGCTGCACAAAAAGCTTATAAAATGGCTTTGGAAGAAGAAGGTCTTTCAGCTGATACAAGAGCCTTGATTACAGAGCAAAAAACTGAATTAAGGGTTTCACATGATGAAATTAAAGCACTGAGAGATCAGCAGGCATAATTAATCAAGGCATATAAAAAAGCCGGCCGCAAATATTTGCGGCCGGCTTTTTTATATAACTATTATTTATTGCTGTAAATGCCCGATTCCCTGTCAAGGTATTCAGATACCCTGTCAATGGCATTGTCAATTGTATTGCTTAGGATGGTTATAAACGACCCCGATTTCGCAGTGGCAATCAAAAACTGCAAGGCATCGGCCCCATCGTTATTGATGATGATCTCAAGATTAGGATTTACCTCCTTCACACCGCTGATCAGTAAATCAATAATTGCCTGTTGTTCTCTGCCGCGCAGATATTTCTCTTGGCAAATGATGATCTTATCAAACATTCGGGCCGCAATACGCGCTGTCTCGGTAATATCTTCATCACGCCTGTCGCCTGTACCCGAAATCACACCAACGTGTTCAGTTGCTTCTACAGTTTTCAAATAATCTTTAATACCGTTGAAACCATCCGGATTGTGGGCAAAATCTACCAGAATTTTAAATTCCTTGAACTTGAATACGTTCATTCTTCCCGGCGTCTGCGCTGCTGAGGGAATGAAAGTTTCAAGAGACATTCTGATGTCCTCTATTTTATATCCATAAAGGAAAGTAGCCAGTGTGGCTGCCAAAACATTCTGGATCATAAAATCTACACTTCCACCAAAGGTAAGCGGGATATGTGTTACCTTTTCAATCCTGATTTTCCAGTCGCCCTTTTTTATGGTGATATAGCCATTTTCATAAATTGCAGCGGTGCCGCCTTTTTTACAGTGCTCTACAATAACAGGGCTATGTTCGTCCATACTGAAGTAGGCAACTTTGCAGTTCGCCTCCTGTGCAATTTTCACACAGTATTTGTTATCTGCGTTTAGTACTGCCCATCCATCTCTCTTCACTGCACCAATTACCACGCCTTTCACCCTTGCAAGGTCTGACAGGTTGTGGATGTCTGATATGCCGAGGTGATCTTCCTGTATGTTGGTTACTATACCAATATCACAACGGTTAAATCCAAGTCCGGCCCTAAGAATACCGCCTCTAGCTGTTTCAAGCACCGCAAATTCTACGGTTGGGTCCCTAAGGATAAATTCTGTGCTTACAGGGCCAGTGGTGTCACCTTTCATCAACATGGTATTTTGAACATAAATACCATCAGATGTAGTAAACCCAACCCTTGTGCCGTTACTTTTAACAATATGGGCAACAAGCCTTGTTGTTGTAGTTTTACCGTTGGTTCCTGTTATAGCGATGATGGGAATCCTTGCCGATTTTCCAGGTGGATATAACATATCAATTACAGGAGCGGCAACGTTACGTGGCAATCCTTCACTTGGTGCAAGGTGCATCCTGAAGCCAGGTGCAGCATTTACCTCCAATACAACGCCGCCATTTTCTGTCAGCGGCTGGGTCAGGTTTTGTGCCATCACATCAATACCACAAATATCAAGGCCTATAATCCTCGAAATTCTTTCACTGATGAAGACGTTCTGAGGGTGCACCAGGTCGGTCACATCTATAGATGTGCCACCAGTACTCAGGTTTGCCGTTGATTTCAGATAAACCAGTTCCCCGTTTGGCGCAACAGTGTCCAGCGTGTATTCCTTTTTTGCAAGCAGGTCAAGCGTATCGCGGTCAACAAGGATTTCCGTGAGGACATTCTCATGCCCATAACCGCGGCGTGGATCTTCGTTCTCTTTGTCGATCAGTTGCTGTATTGTATTTATTCCGTTTCCAGTTACATGAGCAGGTACACGTAAAGCTGCGGCCACCATTTTATTGTCAATAACCAGTATCCTAAAGTCGTATCCAGTGATAAAACTTTCAATAATTATCCTTCTTGAATATTGCTTGGCATACTCAAAAGCAGCTATCGCCGATTCTTCTGTTTTAACGTTGATTGTTGCACCTTTACCATGGTTACCATCAAGTGGTTTAAAAACCAGTGGGAAGCCAACAGTTGCTATGGCATCCTGAAGATCTTCAATTTCTGAGATCGTAACACCTTTCGCTACAGGAATGGCAGAATCCTTCAACATCCGTTTGGTCTCGTCTTTATTTCCGGCAATGTCTACAGCGATACTATTTGTCCGTTCCGTCATGGTAGCCCTGAAACGTACCTGGTTCTTGCCGTAACCTAGCTGGATTAGAGAACTTTTATTGAGTCTGATCCAGGGAATATCACGTGCAATGGCCTCGTCCACGATAGATCCTGTGCTAGGTCCCAATCGTTCCATCTGCCTTAACTCGCGCAAACGCTGAATATCAGCTTCCAGATCGTAATCTTCGTTATTGATTAGTGCTTCAGCAATTTTTACACTTGCTTCTGCTGCATATACACCTGATTTTTCTTCAATATAGCTGAACACTACATTGTAAATTCCATCAGTTTTTGTTTGGCGTGTCCTACCAAAACCTGTATCCATACCTGCCAGTGTCTGGATTTCCAGTGCGATATGTTCAATTACATGGCCCATCCATGTGCCTTCTTTAATACGGGCGAAGAAGCCTCCGGGTTCTCCCTTTGAGCACCTGTGGGTGTACAAACTGGGTAGCATTTTTTCTAAACGATCGCCAAATCCATCAATTAAATTACTGGGACGCTGTTCCATTTCTTCAAGATCCAGCCTCATTTGTATTAATTTCTTTCTGTTAATCGACCAGATGTTTGGTCCTCTTAGCACTTGAATGCCGAGTATTTTCATATATGTTTATCGTTTTTGATCTATTCTAAAAATCCTTTGTCTCTGGTAACCAATGGCTTGGTTCCGTTTTAATGTTTTAACAGTCCATGGGAATCCATCACCCGAACGTAAACATTAATGTATAAATATTATTTAAGAAAAGCCCTCAAGCAGTAGCTTAAAAATATCAGGAGCAAAAGCGTGGATAAATCTAATCAAACAAAGGCAATTAAAAAGGAAAAAAATAAAAGGAGCGTCTCAAATGTTCGTATTAAAGTTCATCACAATTTCATATATTCTATTATTCTAGATTTACTGGCCAAAAAATGGTAATAATTGAACTATTGCGTATATATTTGAAATTTTAGGATAAGAAAACAAATAAAATGGCTCCAAAAGGTAAATTGATTATTATTGGCGGTGCAATAAACACCGGCAGTTTCACTGAGACTCAGTTCGGGCTTCCTCAGAATATGAATTTTTTTGAAAGAGGCATATTAAAACGTATCACTACAGAATCTGTTAAGGATACGGCATCCCGTTTCGAGATCATTACAACTGCTTCGCTGATTCCTGAAAAAGTTGGGGAAGAGTATATCAAAGCTTTTGCGCAATTAGATGTGCACAATGTTGGTGTATTAAACATCAACAGCAGGGAAGGGGCAAATGATGAGGCTAACTGTGCACGCGTAAGGGAAGCGGAGGTGTTGATATTTACAGGTGGCGACCAGTTGCGTTTATCTTCCATTTTTGGTGGAACGGCAATACATCAAATTTTGCTTGACAAATATCAAACCGAAGAGATTGTTATTGCGGGCACTTCTGCAGGCGCTGCAGCAAGTTCAAAAAATATGATCTATCAGGGGAACAGTAAAGACGCATTGCTTAAAGGAGAGGTGAAGATTACTGCGGGACTTGGATTTATAGATGGTGTGATTGTGGATACGCATTTCGTGCAGCGCGGCCGCATCGGAAGGCTTCTTTATGCAACGGCCAGCAGTCCCGGAATATTGGGTATTGGATTGGGCGAAGATACCGGCCTGTATATATCCAATGGAAATATGATGGAAGCTATCGGTTCTGGTATGGTTATCCTGGTTGACGGCAGGAACATGACAGATACAAATTTAACAGATGTAGAAATGGGGCAGCCCGTGTCTATCAAAAATATGGTTGTGCATGTAATGTGCGACGGTGACATGTACGATCTTAACAGTCATCAGCTTACTATTCACCACCCTAAAGTGGTACCACATTTTTAGAATAATGAAGTTAATTATCCATGGAGGATTTTTTAGTGAATCTTCCACCAATCAGGAAACAAAAAAAGCTAAGCAAGATGCCCTGGCCGATATTGCCAGCACATCATACCAATTTTTGCAGTCGCATACCGCGTTAGAAACAGTTGCTTACGCGGTAAGTTTGCTGGAGGACAACCTCCTTTTTAATGCAGGTCTGGGTTCCCAGATCCAAAGCGATGGAAAAGTGCGCCTGAGTGCCGCGATCATGGATGGTAAAAGCCAGAAGTTTGGTGGTGTAATCAATATTGAAGAAGTTCAGCATCCAGTTCAGGTAGCTTCGTTACTGCTGGGATATGAAGATAGTGTATTGAGTGGCAACGGCGCGATAGATTTTGCCCGGAAAAATGGATGGCCTGTTTTTGATCCCATTACACCACAACGGCAGTCTGAATATGAACTTAAGCTTAATCAGTTAAACAACAAAGGTACGGTAGGCTGTGTGGCTTTGGATGCAAATGGTGACATTGCTGCAGCCACTTCCACTGGTGGTAAAGGTTTCGAAATCCCAAGTCGGGTAAGTGATTCTGCAACCGTAGCCGGAAATTATGCCAATGGTTTTGCTGGCATCTCTTGTACCGGCGTTGGAGAAGATATCGTGAGCCTTGCCTTGTCAGCAAGGATCGTTACCCGCGTTACCGATGGTTTTACATTAAAAGAGGCCTGTGATAAATCTTTCGCAGAGCTAAAAGCTATAGATGGCTTTGCAGGTGTTATCGGAATTTCTGCGAAAGGGGAAATATACCATACAGACTCGCATCCATATATGGTTTGGGCATCGTTTGATGATAACGTACAGGTATTTAACTAAATAGGGTTTCTTTTCAAAAAACATATATATTTGTAATATGTATAAACTATGCTTAGCACTCTCGTGCCTTATATTTTCTGTCCAGGTGATGGCACAAACCAATACTTTCATCCGGCAGGAGCAGAATTTAGGCGGGGGTTCCATCAACATTGCTGTGTCTGGCGCTGAGCAGGAAGAGGGTGATGTTTATTTTGATGAAGCGGAAAAAAACGAAAAAAGTGGTGATTTAAATGATGCGCTTACACTTTTCGGTAAAGCCGCATTTGAATACAACAATTCGGGTAATTTCCCCAGGTATGGTGCTTCTTTGCTTAGGTTAAGCAACATTCATTATTTATTGGAACATTATACAGAGGCTGAACAGGTTGTACTTAACGTGGCTTTGAAAACATATTCGCGTTTTGGAAACAGAACCGGGCAAATGGCTTCATATAACCAGTTGGGAAGAATTTATCTGGCAGCAAACAAGCTCACACAGTCCATGTGGTTTTACACGCAGATGGGTATTTTGGCGCGTCAGTCTAATAATAATACATCCTATATAGATTCCATTTTGGGTATTGTACAGGTAAAGATCAAAAAGAAGGAGTATTCGCTGGCCATGAAAGATATAAACCGGGCCGAACTATTTGCAAAAAACTCTAAAATCAGTCAGTTTAAAGGACAGATTAAAGACGCGCGGACTTCAATTGCAGAAAAAAAGATTTTTTTGAAATAAATTTCCTGCCAAAATTTCGGGATACATCAATACTCATTTAAAAGACAGTTTTTGCATATTGATGCACTCAGAACTGCTGATTTTGAAGTATTTGATTATATTTGGTAAAGATTACAGAAAAGAGACAGTATTACACTGTCTCTTTTCTGTTTATTTGAAAAATTGGTATCATATTGGTTCTTGTTATAAAAATGGATTTTAAATTATTTAAAGAGATGTTGAAAAGAATATTATTGGTAACCTTCACAGCAGCCATATTAGCCTGCCAGGCCGCACCTAAACCACAAAAGCTGGTTGAAGGTATCCCTAATATTAAGCCGGATGAACAGCAGAGTTTAGTATGTAAGGAAATTGTAGCACTGATAGAAAACTATAACTATAAAAAATTAACATTAAACGATTCTATTTCCTCACTGATATTAGATAAATATGTTAAGGCCCTTGATCCTTACAGAAGTTATTTTTTAGCCTCTGATATTAAGGATTTTGAACAATTCAGAACTACCCTCGATGATCAGTTCAGGGCGGGCGACCTCAGTGCACCATTTTATATTTTCAACGTTTATTCTAAAAGATATAACGAAACACTTGATTATGCAATTGCCCACATCAAAGACAAGTATGATTTCAATCAAACTGATACCTACGTATTTGACAGGGAGAAGATGCCATGGGTAACTTCTACTGCTGCTCTTAACGAGATCTGGAAAAAACGTGTTAAGTATGAATTGATTAACCTGAATATTGCAGGTACAGCAGATGCTAAAAATGTAGAAACGCTGACCAAGAGATATCAGAACCTAAAATCCCAGTCGTCTAAATTGAATAATCAGGATGTATTCCAGACATTAATGGACGCTTTTACAGAAACTATAGATCCGCACACCAATTACTTCAACCCAACCAACGCGCAGCAGTTCAACGAGGACATGGCCCGTTCGTTTGAAGGTATCGGAGCCCGTTTACAATTGGAGAATGATGTCTTAAAGATTGCTGAAGTAATTCCTGGTGGCCCTGCCTTTAAAAGCAAGTTGCTGAATGCAGGCGACAGAATTATTGCTGTTGCCCAGGCTACAGGCGATTTTGAAGATATTATTGGCTGGAGAATTGAAAGTTCTGTAGCTAAAATCAAAGGTCCTAAAGGAACCAAGGTAAGGTTGAAAATTATTCCTGTTGGACATGAAATGTCTTCTAAACCAGTTATTATTGAGCTGACAAGGGAGAAAATCGTGATGGAAGACCAGTCGGCCAAGAAAGAGGTTAAAACGATCAAGTCGAACGGAAAAGATTACAAAATCGGAATTATTACTGTTCCAGGTTTTTACGCCGATTTTAAAGCGGCCAATGCTGGTGATCCCAATTATAAAAGTACAACACGTGATGTAAGACTGTTGATTGATACCCTTAAAACTAAGGATAAGGTTGATGCGATTGTTATGGACCTGCGTGCCAACGGTGGTGGATCTTTGGTTGAAGCCATTGATTTAACCGGCTTGTTTATCGATAGGGGACCAGTTGTACAGGTAAAAGACCTGAAAGGCAGCATTGAAGTGAGTGAAGACGAACACCCTGGTGTTGCATGGGACGGACCGTTTGGTGTAATGGTTGACAGGTTAAGTGCGTCGGCATCTGAAATTTTTGCGGGTGCTATCCAGGATTACGGAAGAGGTTTAATCGTAGGTACCCAAACCTATGGTAAAGGTACCGTACAATCGTCGATCGATTTGAACAAACTTGTTAACCCTTCTATTCTACAACGCCTTGCCAGTCTCGTTCAGAAAGTACCGGGATCGGGAGCCTTAGCTATTAAAGGTGGTAAAGATGCCACCCCTCAATTGGGTCAGATCAACTTAACAATGGCCAAATTCTACCGTGTAAACGGTAGCAGTACCCAGCACAAAGGTGTGATGCCTGATATCGTACTTCCTTCATTTTACCCAATGGATAAAATAGGGGAAGACACAGAGCCTTCTGCACTTCCATGGGACGAGGTTCAAAAATCAAACTTCATTCCGGTAGCCGACCTTAACACCGTTAAACCAGAACTGGTTAAACTGCACAATGATAGAATGGCGAAATCACTGGATTACAAAAGCCTGATCCAGGATATTGAAGAAATGAAGAAACGTGATACCGAAACTTCTGTCACCCTAAATGAGAACAAACTGAAAGCCGAAAGAGATAGTCTTGAGGTGAAAAACCTGGAGAAAATCAATATGCTCAGGGCATCAAGAGGCTTGCCAGCGGTTAAAAAAGGAGATAAAATCAAAAAAGACGAAACCTTTGACTTTGTTGAAGATGAAACTATGCATGTAATGGCCGACTTCATTCAGTTAAAGAAATAGTTAAGCCGTGGATTTGCTGTTCGGACTGGACAGCGAAACATAAGGTTTATCCTATACTATAAAAAATGGGGTACTAAATTCAGGCTGCCTACCGCTACGCGCTAGAAGGCCTGAATTTAGTACCCCATTTTTTTTGAAGTTCATCCATTGGATTATGCTACCTATCCAGAGCCATACAGCAGCGCCAAATAGGCTTAACAGTTCGTTTATTCGGCGTCACGACAGTCCCTCATGCTACCGGATAACTGAAAAAGAAATGGATAAACTGAAGAGAATGGATAAACTAAAAAGAAAGGGATAAACTGAAAGCAATGTATAAACTAAAAAGGAAATGGATGTATTGCATTCCTGCATGGCGTTTTTTTGCGAGCCTACCTATGGCATGTTCTAATAAAGCATCATGCATTAAAGCGTTAAACGTGGACTTCCTATAGAAATCATGACCGTCCATCCTGCTACCGGATAAACTAAAAAAAGTGGTGGTACTGTATTCCTGCCTAGCGTTGTTTTGCGCAGCAAAATCATGCAGCAGGAATACAGTACCACCACTTTTTCAGCGAAGCCAGCAAGATCTCCAAAACCTATCGAGATAGCTCTGCAAGAGAAGAGGTAGTTCTAGCAGAGATAGGCCTGTAGCTAAAATGTTATTGCGCTTTTGGTTTAGACACCTGCATAGACATCATTTCCTTCATCGTCTTATTCATTCCCTCTGTTGAACCGTCCAAAAATATCACATTACCATCACTGTTTTCAGCAAAATGTTTAATAGACTCAGTCCACATCGTAAACAGTATAACAGAAATATCCAGGTTTGCCTGTTCCATTTCCTGAGCAGCCTTCGTCATTCCATGTGCAACCTCTGCCCTGAACAATGCAATACCCTGTCCACGTAACTGGGCGGCTTCACGTTCCGCCAATGCTGCAATTTTAATCGCATTTCCATCAGCTTCGGCACCCTTTGTTTTTGTAATCAGCAATGCCTGTCCTTCATTTTCCGCTGCTGCTTTCAGGTTATTAGACGCCACTACACGGCTCATTGACCGCATGATCTCCTCATCAAAAGTGATGTCGTTTAATTGAAGATCTTGTAGGTGATATCCCCATGATTCCAAAACCTTATCAATCTGTTCCTTTACGTGTTTTACAATTTCATTGCGCTGCGCAAGCACATTTGCCTGTTTCTGAGTGGCCACGTACGCCCTGATTGATCCTTCAATTGTACGGATCAGCGCTTGCATCAGGTTGGTAGCATCAACAAATTTGAAGGCTACATTTTTAATAGTTTCTTCGTGCTGATCTAGAACAGAATACAATAACATCGCTTTGAAATATACATTCGCCTGATCCTGCGTTACTGCCTGAAATGATAATTCTACCGAACGGTTCTGTATAGAAATCCGTGAGTGTATCACTTCTATTAAGGGAATTTTAAAGTTAAGGCCCGGACTAAGCTGGCGCCTGTACTTGCCAAAAATCGTCACCACTGCAATAGTACCCTGTTTTACCGTTACAAATGAACTGACCGCTACAACCAGAATAATAATAAGAGAAATTAACCAACCGTAATTCATAGAATAATCATTTAGAATTTAATTCTTTCAAGATACGAAATTTCGAACGTGAATATATCATCTGGAAATTACTCCGGGCACAGATATTGCATGAGTGCAGGAAACCTATAAACAACTATGAACGTAAAACGTACTTTCGGAACAATTTTAACAGTATTGGGCATCATCGGTCTGATTTACACCGGATGGGGATTTGTTAAACATGATGGAGATACCCGGGCGCTGATTGTAGCCGGGTTAATCGGGGTAGTCTTTTTCTTTTCCGGTATTAGCCTTGTTAGAAATACCAAAGACGAAGCTTAATTTCCTTTTAAACGGATCTGCTGATTTGAAAAAAGCAACTGGTGTCCCTGAAAATCGGTATTGGTAAGGGACACTATTTTTTTAAATGCAGTTTGAGCAGTATCCAGCGTAAGCCTCGCGGGCTTACTTTGTTTTACTGAGATGACATCAGCATATAAAAAATCCCCCTTTCTATCCATTTTAATATTTAATAAGGGGGCAAATCCATTTGGTCCGCTCAGGTTGAACTGTCCGTACGTGCAAAAGTTGCCGAGGCTGTAAGCAATGAACTTGTTTTTGTAGACTTCAACCGCACGTGTAACATGTGGGCCGTGTCCCAAAACCAGGTCGGCACCCGCGTCTATTACCGCATGCGAAAAGGCATATACATCACCTCTGTTTTCCTGGTAAAAAATTTCATTTGTTTTCGGGACATGCTCATATGCAGCGCCCTCCGCGCCACCATGAAAAGATACAATAACTATATCCGCTCTCTCTTTCAAAAAAGATACAAGCTGCGTAGCACTGTCAATATTATTGATAGGCATCGTATAGTCATTTGGTGAAAATGCACAGAATGCATACTTAATGCTATCCTTCTCAAAGATTGTATATGGGTGTGACAATAGTCCTGCATAATTGATGTGCAGTGAATCCAGTAATTCTGCACTTCGCTTTCTGCCGGCAGATCCAAAATCACCTACGTGATTATTGGCCATGCTTAACAGGTTATAACCCGCGTCTCTATAAATTGATGCATAACGTTCAGGCATTCTGAATGCAAAACAACTGTTGCCGGTAGTGTCTTTACATTTAGTAGATTTCCCCTGGTTCAAAAAACAACCTTCAAGGTTACCGAAAACAATATCGCCTTTCAGAAAAGGGATCACATATTTAAAACTCCCTTTAGCGTCATCAGGCGGTAGGCCTGTTGGTTTGGGGTAGGCTGAGCCCAGCATAATATCTCCAGTAGCTACAATAGATATGGTATCGCTTTTTACTGGAATTGTATGGTTCCTTACCGGGTGTTGAATAGTGGTGTCAATTGCAATTTGCTGTGCTACAATGCCCGAATTGCCTGCACAGCTCATAAATATCAGTGCAATCCCAAAGTTAATCAGTGTAAAACCCACAGATTTTATCCGGGTAAAGCTATTTTTCTTAATTCCAATCATACTGATACAGGATTGAGTATAAAATCAAAAAAAAAGTCCTTCTAAAATAGAAGGACCAGATGTCTTATGTTGAGAAGTGGTTATTCTTCTATCAGGTCTTTTTTTGCCGATTCAAGTATTCTTCCGCCTTTATAGAAAAAGCGTGAGTAATATGGTTCGTTCAGGTTGCTGATTACTACACCACGTGAAGATGAGGCATGAGCAAAACGGTTATCACCTAAATAAATTCCAATGTGTGTAATTCTTGTGCTTCTGATCTTGAAGAATACAAGATCGCCTTCTTTGAGTTCATCTTTTGGCAATGGATCAACCATGCTGAAGATATCCCGGGAGTTTCTTAAGAGGGTAGTATTAAATACCTGGTCGTATATAGCTTTTGTGAAAGCGGAACAATCAATTCCTTTTTTGGTGTTACCACCGAAACGGTATGGAGTTCCAATCCATTCATAAATGAATTTATAGAGTTTAATATTTGACGTTGCGTCTACCGCAACACCCATCACCTGGGAAAAATATTGGGAGGCTAGATTATCAGGATCTTCTAATTTGTTGGTTTCTTTTGTTGTTTGCGCGTTCAGGGCAGTGAAGCTGCACAAGGCAATAAGGCTAGAAAACAAAAACTTTTTTATCATGTTACACTCTTAAGTTTGGGTAAAACGTACTTGCACTTAAACGTACACCACTCTGGGCTTATTGTCAGGTTGTCAAAACTATGTAATTTAGATATGTTATCCAAATGTAAATTGTGTAAAAATTGAACAAATTGAAATTAATATCCAACCTTCTCATGCATTTTACACAATTTCTTCGATTTATTGCAATAAAAAAGTAGATTTGCTCTCGTAAATAAAATCAATAGCCAAAAATGAGTGCAGTAGAAATTAATAAGGATACCTATCTGAAGTGGTTCGAGTCGATGTTGCTGATGCGAAAATTCGAAGAGAAAACTGGTCAACTTTACGGACAACAAAAAATCCGTGGTTTTTGTCATCTATATATTGGTCAGGAGGCGGTAATCGCCGGAGCAATATCTGCTCTGCAACCTGGAGATTCTATGATCACTACTTACCGTGATCACGCCCATGCCCTGGCATTGGGAGTGAGTGCTGACAGTATCATGGCCGAAATGTACGGTAAAGCCACAGGCTGTTCTAAAGGTAAAGGTGGATCAATGCACATGTTTAGCAAAGAACATAATTTTTATGGCGGACACGCTATCGTAGGTGGACAAATACCACTCGGTGCTGGTATTGCATTTGCTGAAAAATATAAAGGAACAAGCAATCTGAATGTTTGCTATATGGGAGATGGTGCCGTTCGTCAGGGCGCACTGAACGAAACCTTCAATATGGCTATGTTATGGAAACTTCCTGTAATCTTTGTTTGTGAGAACAACGGTTACGCCATGGGAACTTCTGTAGAGCGTACTACAAACATGACAGAGATATACAAAATCGGTTTAGGTTTTGATATGCCATGTGCCCCGGTTGACGGAATGGACCCTGTTGCAGTACATAATGCAATGGATGAAGCTGCGCAACGTGCACGTAATGGTGAAGGACCAACCTTCCTTGAAATGAGGACTTACCGTTACCGCGGACACTCTATGTCCGACCCTGCAAAATACCGTACTAAGGATGAGTTAGAAGAATATAAAGCTAAAGATCCAATTGAGCAGGTTAGAGAAGTGATTGTGGCAGAAAAATATGCTGACGAAGCATGGTTTGAAGAAATTGAAGCTAAAGTAAAACAGATTGTTGACCAGTCAGTTAAATTTGCTGAAGAATCTCCTTGGCCTGAAGCATCAGAATTATATACTGATGTTTACGTACAATCCGACTATCCATATATCCTGGATTAATCAAGAACGCATTTCAATACAAAATATAGAATGGCTGAAGTAGTTAAAATGCCCAAAATGAGCGACACCATGACCGAAGGGGTAATGGCTAAGTGGCACAAAAAAGTTGGCGACAAAGTTAAAAGCGGTGATGTACTTGCTGAAGTGGAAACTGATAAGGCTACCATGGATCTTGAATCTTACTGGGATGGCGTTATGCTGTTTATCGGCGTAGAAGAAGGTAAAGCCGTTCCTGTAGATGCGGTTATAGCTGTAATCGGTAAAGAAGGAGAAGACTATAAAGCTGCTCTGGAAGCTGAAGGTGCTGCCTCTGCTCCTGAAAAGGAAGAAGAAGCCCCTGCAGAAAAACCTGCTGAAGAAAAAGAAGCGCCAAAAGCTGAAGCGGCTGGCGCAGCGTTATCAGATGAAGACCTGGAAAAAGCAGGTGTAACTGTTGTACGTATGCCTTTGTTAAGCGATACCATGACTGAAGGCGTTATTGCTGAATGGCATAAAAAAGTAGGTGATAAAGTTAAAAATGATGATATCCTTGCTGATGTAGAAACCGATAAGGCCACTATGGAAGTTATGGGTTATGCAGAAGGAACTTTACTGCACATTGGTGTGGAAAAAGGTGCTGCTGCAAAAGTGAACGGTATCATTGCGATTGTTGGTCCTGAAGGATTTGACATCAGCGGAATCCTGAACCAGGGTGATGCTCCTGCAAAACCAGTTGCTGACAAAACTGCTGACGCTCCTGTAAAAGAAACTGCAGCACCTGCTGCTGAAGCAAAATCAGAAGAGCCTGCTGCTGCAACTGACGGCGCACGTTTAAAAGCTTCTCCGCTGGCTAAAAAAATAGCAAAAGATAAAGGAATTGATCTTTCACAGGTTTCAGGTAGTGCTGATGGTGGACGTATCATCAAAAAAGATATTGAAAACTTCAAGCCTGCTACTGCCCCTGCAAAAGCTGCTGAAGGAACTGCTGCACCTGCAGAAAAAGCGGCCCCGGTTCTGGCTGCTTATGTTGGTGAAGAAAAATATACTGAGAAACCAGTTTCGCAAATGCGTAAAGTGATTGCCAAACGTTTAAGCGAAAGTTTATTCACGGCACCTCACTTCTACCTCACCATGTCTATCGATATGGACGCGGCTATCGCTGCACGTGGTAAAATGAACGAATTCTCTCCGGTAAAATTGTCATTCAATGACCTGGTTGTGAAAGCAGTTGCTGTTGCCTTAAAACAACATCCAAATGTTAACTCTTCATGGAGAGGCGATGTAATCCGTTACAATGAGCATGTGAACGTTGGTGTAGCAATTGCTATTGAAGACGGACTGTTGGTTCCTGTTATACGTTTTGCTGATGGTAAATCATTATCACGCATATCTGCTGAAGTAAAAGACTTTGCACAACGTGCTAAAGCTAAAAAACTTCAGCCGTCAGACTGGGAAGGTTCTACATTCACAGTATCTAACTTAGGTATGTTTGGTATCGATGAATTTACTGCAATTATTAACACACCAGATTCTTGTATCCTTGCTATTGGAGGAATTTCACAGGTGCCGGTTGTTAAAAATGGCGCGGTAGTTCCTGGAAACGTAATGAAAGTTACTTTAAGCTGCGATCACCGTACGGTAGATGGTGCTACAGGCGCTGCCTTCCTGCAAACTTTCAAAGCGTTAATGGAAGAACCAGTTAGATTATTGGTTTAATAATCTAAGATTCCATTTGACAATTTAAAAGATGAAATATTTAAAAAGCTGCTTCGGCAGCTTTTTTTATGCCCTAATATTTTCAAACATAAATTTAAAGCGGCTCTTAGTTTTTGTACTTTTGCAGCCATGTCGAATATTAAACCCTCATTAGCTAAAGGTACACGCGATTTTTCACCGCAGGAAATGGTGAAACGTAACTATATTTTTGATACCATAAAGACGGTATTCAGGAAATACGGTTATGCTGAAATACAAACCCCGGCAATGGAAAACCTTTCTACCCTTACCGGTAAATACGGTGATGAAGGTGATAAGCTGATTTTTAAGATCCTTAATTCCGGAGATTATCTTTCGAA
>Ga0247816_10000133_pt1 | contig 42497 bp, 37 predicted proteins | sample UWRJL209509C1_FD_179930 | JGI IMG/M metagenome (GOLD analysis project Ga0247816, IMG submission 179930) | Plant litter microbial communities from Arlington Agricultural Research Station in Wisconsin, United States - UWRJ-L209-509C-1 | ecosystem: Environmental > Terrestrial > Plant litter >...
CCGATTATCTAAACATATATCAGCAAGAAAAACTAACATTGTAAACAACACCCAGTAAAACAAAATTAATTGTAAACAACAACCAGTAAAACACTTTCTAATTGTAAACTTATTCCAGTATAGGACAAGCATAAGACATTCGTATCATCTCCAATTATTCTTCGCATATTATTCGGATGTTCTTCGGAGTTTGTTCGGATCACGTTCGGACAGTAGCGACTAAAATGCGATGAAGATCCGATAAATATCCATAACATATACGTTCAAAACTAGAAGCAGGTACGAACGTAAAGTCACATATTCACTTACAAAAATGAAGTGGGTATTCATGTTAACTAATAATTAATAATGACTTGCTAGAAAAAACAGGAACATATTTAAGTAGAACTAGTATTAATCCCGTGAAATATGTTATCCTTATTCTAGCATCTTGTGAATTTTTATGCTAAAGCACAGTTTACAGACACTACAAATTATCATTTGTTTTATCTGCCCTGGGATCCATAAATCAAACGAATACCGATGTAGCCTATACCAGAGCCAGCCCTTTAAATCAGAAAATCCCTTGGCGAGGTGCCAAAGGACTTCCGTTAAGGTCTCCATTATTACTTTAAGCTAGCAACCTGTGCTTTTACATAACCAACCAAATCAATAATATCTTTTCTAAGCGGTTGAACCGTTAATACTTTCTGAAAATCGGCAATAGAATTATTAAACATAGTTACACAAGCAACTTTTTCTGGTGCTTTTTTAATTTTATAAGATTTAAATATGGCATAATCTTTATAAGCTAAGCCCCTATTTTGTAAAATCTGAATATCTTCTTCGCCATTAATCTCGATAGCTTTGGAAAAATCTTTAATAGCTGAGGTATAAAAACTTTCTCGCATCTGATTTAAAGCTTCTTTAGGCGCATTAGCAATATTTAATCTTGCTTTGCCCCTGTAATAATAAGCAGAATAATCGGTAGGTTTAAGTGCAATTAATCTACTATAAGCTGAAATAGATTTCTCAAAATCTTGACACTGAAAATAGGAATAGCCCAACATTTTTAAAACATTGGCATTGTTAGCATCTGCATTATCCGCTTTCTCTAATTGGGCAACAGCTGTTTTATATTCACCTTTCATCCAAGCCTGCATACCTAGTTTCTCAAAATTACTTTGGGCATAAGTTGCTGTGGAAGTAGAGATTACAAATAGTAATAAAAAAGTATTTTTAAGATAATTCATTCAGCGTTTTATTTTTATTTTAGTTAATCTTCTGCAAGACAATAGATGTTGGCACTAATATACAAAATCCTTCCATTTGCAAATACTAATGGTAAACGTTAATTTAATTAATATTGATATATTGTGCTTGATATTTTTTAATTCCTGACTTTTTAACATATAAAAACAGTGATTTTGCTTTTGGCACAAGAGTTGAAAATATATCCTTTAACACAAGATTTATACTTTTACTACGGCAAGGCTGTCAGTTTGTCGTTTATATATATATTTAAAAAGGCCCAATTAATGAGTAAACAAGATCAGTTTGATTTTAGTCACGCACTACCAATGATAAATGAGGATACAGAGTTCTTTCCCCTAATGTCTCAACAAGATGAGGATGAAATGAACAATGAAGAAACACCCGAAATATTAGCAATACTTCCACTTAGAAATACAGTTTTATTCCCTGGAGTAGTTATTCCAATTACTGTTGGCAGAGATAAGTCAATCAAATTAATAAAAGAAGCCTATAAAGGCGATAAAATTATAGGCGTTGTTTCTCAACGTGATGTTTCTATAGAAGACCCAACATTTGAGCAATTAAATAGTGTAGGCACAGTAGCTCAAATTATTAAAATGTTGCAGATGCCAGATGGTAATACTACTGTTATTATACAAGGTAAGCAACGTTTTCAATTGGTAGAAGAAGTTCAATCCGAGCCTTACATTAAAGTAATTATCGCGAAATTTAATGAGGCCAAACACAAGGCTGATAAAGAATTTAAAGCTTTGGTAGCCTCTATTAAAGAGATGTCATCGCAAATCATTCAACTTTCGCCAAATATCCCTAGCGAAGCAGGTATTGCATTAAAAAATATAGAAAGCACTTCTTTTCTAATCAATTTCATCTCATCAAACATGAATGCGGATGTAGCTGATAAACAGAAAATGCTAGAGATGGATAACTTGCGCAAACGTGCAGAAATGGTAATGGAACTTTTAACAACTGAACTACAGATGTTAGAGTTAAAAAACCAAATCCAATCAAAAGTTCGTACCGATTTAGACAAACAACAAAGGGATTATTTTTTAAATGCACAATTAAAAACTATTCAAGAAGAATTGGGAGGAAATTCTTCTGATTTGGAATACGAAGCTTTACAATTACGTGCTAGAAAGAAAAAATGGGCAAAAGGAGTTTCAGATCATTTTAACAAAGAATTAGAAAAGCTGGGTAGAATGAACCCGCAAGCACCAGATTATTCTATACAAATGAATTATTTGGAACTCCTGCTAGACTTACCTTGGAACGATTTCACTAAAGATAATTTTGATTTAAAACGTGCACAGCGCATTTTAGATAAAGATCACTTCGGTTTAGAAAAAGTTAAGCAACGTATTATAGAATATTTAGCGGTATTGAAGTTAAAACGAGACATGAAGGCGCCAATTTTATGTTTGGTTGGTCCTCCGGGAGTTGGTAAAACTTCTTTAGGTAAATCTATTGCCAAAGCTATTAACCGTAAATATGTACGTATTGCTTTAGGCGGTGTTAGAGATGAAGCCGAAATTCGCGGCCATAGAAAAACATACATTGGCGCCATGCCCGGTAGAATTATCCAATCGATCAAAAAAGCTGGTGCTGCAAATCCCGTTTTTGTTTTAGACGAGATCGATAAAGTTGGCTCTGATCACAGAGGAGATCCTTCTTCAGCTTTGCTAGAGGTTTTAGATCCTGAACAAAACAATGCTTTTAATGACCATTATGTGGAGGCTGATTACGATTTATCTAACGTATTATTTATCGCTACAGCAAACTCTTTAAGTTCCATACAACCTGCGTTGTTAGATCGTATGGAGATTATAGAGGTAAATGGTTATACCATAGAAGAAAAGATAGAGATTGCCAAAAAATACTTGTTGCCAAAGCAAAAAGAGCAACATGGTTTGCAAAATAAAGATATCAACCTAAAAACATCTTTAATTGAAAAAGTAATTGAAGATTATACCCGAGAAAGTGGCGTACGTGGTCTGGAAAAAAAGATTGGATCATTGGTTCGTGGTATAGCAACTAAAATTGCCATGGAAGAAGCTTATGAGCCAACTTTACAATTAGCAGATATTGAACGTATCTTGGGAGCTCCTATCTATGATAAGGATGCCTATGAAGGCAATGAAGTTGCGGGTGTTGTAACTGGCTTAGCTTGGACATCCGTAGGTGGCGATATTTTATTTATAGAAGCCAGTTTAAGCCCTGGTAAAGGAAAACTAACCTTAACAGGTAACTTGGGCGATGTAATGAAAGAATCTGCTGTTATTGCTCTTGCCTATATTAGAGCGCACGCCAGCTTATTTGGCATCCAAAACGAACTTTTTGACCAATATGATGTGCATGTTCATGTTCCGGCAGGTGCTACACCAAAAGATGGTCCTTCGGCAGGTATTACCATGTTAACGGCTTTGGTATCGGCATTTACGCAGCGTAAGGTAAAATCTAATTTAGCGATGACTGGCGAGATTACCCTTCGAGGAAAAGTTTTACCAGTTGGCGGAATTAAAGAAAAAATATTGGCTGCAAAAAGAGCAAATATTAAAGAGATCATTCTTTGCAAATCTAATAGAAAAGATATTTTAGAAATTAAAGAGGATTATATAAAAGATTTGAAGTTTCACTACGTTACCGAAATGAAAGAAGTTATTGACCTTGCATTGATGAAAGATAAAGTAAAAAACGCACAAGAGCTTAGCATTAAAAAACCTGTTTTAAATCCATAAGTAGATGAGGTTGAAATCCCTAATTACTATTATCCTAATCGCTATTAGTTTTGGGGCTTTTGCCCAAGGTTATGGTGATATAGCCCAAAACTATAAAAATGAGTTTGGCTTTAAAAGTGATAACGATGCCTATTTATTTTACGGACAAGATCGTTATTATACAAATGGGCTATTCATTAATTTTAGGCATGCATCAGACCAAAGAAAGTTAGGACCTAATTTAGAAAAGGCGATTTGGGAATTTACTGCCGGGCAGAAAATGTATAATCCGATAACTGGCAGTTTACCCAACCCCAACCGACATGATAGGCCATTTGCAGGTTATTTATTTGCAGGGAGCAGTGTTAATCTATTTACTAAAAAAGAAAGTATCTTAAAATTCGGCTTAGAATTAGGTACCGTTGGCCCCGATGCTTTAGGAGAAGATGCACAAGAATTGCTGCACAAAATTGTAGGTTTTTACGAAATTAGAGGTTGGGAATATCAGATTAAAAATGAGCTTGCTGCAAATTTAACAGCCCAATACACCAAGCTGTTAACTCGTTCTAAAAGTAACAAAGTAGATTTAGCTGTTGAGGGGTACGCAAATATTGGTACAACTTTTAGTGGTGCCGGTGCAGGTATTTTATTTAGAGCAGGGAGAATAAATCAGTTATTTAATTCGGCCTATACTAATTCTGCAATCAGCAATAACAGTACGACCGCAAAATTGGTAAAAAGAGAATTATTTTTTTATGCTAAACCACAAATCAACTTTGTAGCTTATGATGCCACTGTAAAAGGCAGCATGTTCAATAATGACAGCCCTGTTACTTTTGATACCAAACCTATTGTTTTTGCCCAACAACTTGGCTTCAACTACAGCAGTCCGAGGTTTACTATAGATTATAGTGTTTTATTCAAATCAAAGGAGGTTAAAAGCACTGCTAAAGCCCATCAGTACGGAACTATTGCGATGTATTACAGGTTTAATTAAGAGCGGAAGACTAAAGCTGATAGATAACTGAAAACCGCTATCTCCAAACTGGTTACTAGTCTACATCAAACCGTTTTCTATCTTTTTTCTTTTGAGAAGTTAACAGTTTATTTGTTAGCCTTTTCTCAATAACAGCTTTTGGAATTTTTGTAGGCTTGCGTTTTTTCTGTACATGTAGACATTTTGTTATAAGGTCTACAAACTTAATTAGCGTACGTTGTTTATTTAAAAGCTGGCTCCTATCCTCTTGTGATACTATGTGTATATTGCCTTCAGAATCTAGCCGATTGGTTAATCTTTCCTGTAATAAGCCTTTCTGTTCATCAGACAAAATAGACGAATTTTCTATATTAAAAACAAGTTCTACCTTACTAGAGACTTTATTTACGTGCTGTCCGCCTTTGCCTCCGCTTCGCGATGTTTTAAATATTACTTCCTTAATCAATTCTTCTTTAGCAGGTATCATATTGCAAAAGTAATTATTTTAAAAAATCTATAGCTGTTGTCCACATAAAAATCCTTATCCATACAATTAAAAACTAATTCAAAGTATTACCTTTGTACCACATGAGAAAAAATCTGGTTGTAGCGATAGACGGCTATTCTTCTTGCGGAAAAAGCACTTTAGCAAAAGCTTTAGCTAAAAAATTAGGTTTTATTTATATCGATAGCGGTGCAATGTACCGAGCGGTAACCTTATTCTTTTTACGCAACAAGGTTGATATTTCAAATCAAGATGTCGTAAAAGATGCTTTACAACACATCGAATTAAATTTTCATGCCAGAGATTACGAGTCACATATCCTTTTAAATGGCGAAGAGGTTTCTGATGAAATTAGACAAATGCCCGTTTCTGAAAATGTAAGTGAAGTTTCTGCCAACAAACAAGTTCGCCATGATATGGTAAAACAGCAGCAGCGCATGGGTAAATCTAAAAATATTGTAATGGATGGTAGAGATATTGGAACCGCCGTATTTGAAGATGCCCAAGTGAAATTTTTTATGACTGCCGACCCAAAAATTAGGGCTGAACGTAGATATAAAGAAATGATGTCTAAAGGCGATACTACCACCACTCTTGAAGAGGTTTTCGAAAATTTGGCCCACCGTGATTATGCGGATACTACTAGGGCGGAAAGCCCATTAACTAGAGCCGAAGATGCTATCATCTTAGACAATACAGCAATTACTGAGGAGGAGCAACTTAACTTTGCTTTAGAGAAGGTAAAACCATTTTTGCTAAGCAAATAGCATACATTTCTTTATAGCTATTAAATTAATTGTATTTTAGGGTCAGATTATTAAAACTATGAGATCAATCCCTTTAAAAATAGCAGTTCTAGCTTCTTTATTATTTTTCACTACATCTTCTCATGCCCAAAAAGGCTGGACCAACCTATTTAATGGCAAAGATTTAAAAGACTGGACCGTTAAAATATCCAAACATGAAGTTGGTGAAAATTTCGCAAACACGTTTCGTGTAGAAAACGGAATGATGAAGGTAAGTTATGATGGCTACCAAGATTTTGATAAACAATACGGACATATTTTTTATAAAACACCTTACTCTTACTATCTATTAAAAGTAGAATATCGCTTTGTTGGCGATCAGGTAAAAGGCGGTGAAGGATGGGCAACCAGGAATAGTGGTGCCATGTTACATGGGCAAGATCCTAAAACAATGTTAAAAGACCAAGATTTTCCAATTTCAATTGAAGCTCAGTTATTAGGTGGCGATGGAAAAGCTGATAGGCATACTGGAAATGTTTGTACACCTGGCACAACTATAGAAATAGACGATAAATTATTTACCACACATTGTTTAGATTCTAAATCAAAAACCTATCATGGCGAACAATGGGTTACGGCAGAATTTTTAGTCCTGGGCGATTCTATTATCAAACACATCATTAATAAAGATACAGTTCTGGTCTATACCAAACCAAAAATTGGTGGTGGTAATGTTTCTAACTTCGATCCAAAAGTTAAACAAGACGGCAAAGCATTAACAGGTGGCTATATTTCTTTACAAAGTGAAAGTCACCCAATAGAATTTAGAAAAGTAGCCCTGTTCGATTTAGCGCCTTATGCTAACGATAAAAAGAAACTTGATAAAGTATTAGCCAAACTTAAAGAGGAATAATTTTTTCCTTTTCGCAAACAATCTTCCCTAAAAATTATTTATTAAATATCCTTATTTTTTCTAGATGAAGAAAGTCTTACTGCTGCTCCTATTTTCAACAATAAACTCATTTCTGTTTGCCCAGAAATATTATACTGTTGATGAAATTCCAAATCCTAAAATAGCTGGGCAAGATTATTTTGTAAGCAATCCAGATGGTATTTTAAGCAATGTTGATTCCTTAAACCGAATGTTGGTTAGATTGGAAAAGGAAACCAAAGTAGAATTTGCCATAGTTGCTGTTAAGGATTTTAATCAAAACCAAGAAGATTTCGAGTTTGCCCAAGCATTGTTCGATAAATGGGGAATTGGTAAAGCTGGAGCAAATAATGGCTTATTGTTGGTAATTTCAACAGATAGAAGAGCTTACAGATTTATTAGCGGATCTGGTGTTGAAGGCCTACTACCAGACATTGTTTTGAAACAATACGGAGAACGAATATTAGTGCCTGCATTTAAAGAACAGCTTTATGATGAAGGAATATATAGTTTGATTTATACTATCCATGAACGTTTACTTGACCCTACAAATATTACAGAGGTACAGCAGTTTGCCACACAGACAAAACAAAAACAAACCAATTGGTTAATTGCTTTGACAAGTGCAGCTGGAATTATAGCTCTATTTGTTTTTATTTTTAAATACTTTAAAAAGTTGGCTCCCGACGCTAAACTGATTAAGAAGAAAAGCGTAAATGATTTCGAAAAAACTTTTGCTACTGGCTGCGCAATCTTGTTCTTCATCTGTTTCATTAGTTTTTTCATAATTCTATTTACAGAGAGCTTTGATATTTTCAAGTCTTTAAGTTTTAGCGACATGCCAATTATACTCTATGTTATTTTGGCCATAGCCCTTTTCTTTAGATACATTACCCACATTGGCTCATTGCGAAAACTCCATAATGACGATCAAAACTTTTTTAAAGCAGTTAATAGTTTCCATGCAAAAAATTGGTGGTTGATTATTTTTTCTCCCATCATTTTATTTGTGCTTATTAGCCAAACCATTAAAAGCTACAGGGCTATTAAAAGATTTACACCCATATTAGATAGCCAAAACAAGCCAATGAAACGTGTAGATCGAGATATTAATATAGAAGGCAAGCCATTTTTAACTCCAGGGCAAAGAAAAGAAGAAGTTGTAAAAGCATACGATTACGATATTTGGGAAAGTGAAAACAAAAAAGAACATATTATTAAAGTTTGGCCTGCAGAAGAATATAATGATTTTACAGAATGCCCTGCCTGCAACTTTAGAACTTATAAACTAAATAAAAGAGAAACCATTGTGACGGCAACCTATAGTCATGATGGGAAAGCAAAACTTATTAATGAATGTAGTTTCTGCAAACATGTAGAATTTATTAAGTGGATTGTTCTGCCAATGCTTACAGAATCTAAATCATCGAGCAGCTCATCTTCAAGCGTTGGAAGTTCATCATCATCTAGCAGTGGTAGTTTTGGGGGCGGTAGCAGTAGTGGAGGCGGCGCTGGCGGACGTTGGTAAGACAGCAACCTCTAGTTTGCACCCATTTTTTATACTTTTTATAAAACAATACGTAACCAGATCACAAAACCTTTTGCTCATATTTTGTGTTAATTTTAAATTGATTAAAGACTTTACCAAAAGGGTTTCCTACTTTTGAGGCTTCAAATCTTTATAATTTCTTGTACAAAGGCTCAAAAATACATCGAGCTAAACTTAATACTATGACATACAGACTCACTTTCTTCCTAGCAGCCCTAATTTCCTTTTCACTGAATTTATATGCACAAGACATGTATAAGGTTACTGCAGATAAATTAAATGTAAGAGAAACTAAAGACCCAACAAGCAAGAAGATGGGTTTTGTGCCTCAAAATGAGAATGTAATGGTTTTAGATTCTACTGATGCCAAATACTTTAAAATAAAAGTTACCAATGGAGAAGGCTGGGTAAGTAAAGATTATTTAACCAGAATTTCTCCTGCTCCTGTTCAAAAAGCAGAAGTTAAAGCACCTTTGGTACAGCCTAAAATAATTAAAGAAGATTCAAATATTATCTTTATTAGCATTGTTGCTGTTGTTTTGTTATCCATGCTATTTCTGATTTTCAAGTTTTTAATGCATAATAAGGCATTGATGGTTTTTTCTGCCATAATTGTACTGGGCATTGGTTATTTATGTTTTACCATGTTTTTAGCGCAAAAAACCGTAAATGGAAAATTTACAAGTAATAGCGATACGCAATATCTGTCTTTCGATTTTAAATCTAAGGATTCTGTAGTTATACAAGATACCTATGTTGACTCGCTATTTACGGCTCATTATACGATTGATGGTGATATGATTAAGCTAAAACAACAAGAAAACATCATTCTTTTAATGATTTTGGATAACCAAACCTTAATTGGCGAAGGATTTACCAAAGGTGTTTATAATAAGAATTAGGATATATTATAACTACACAATTCAGTTTATAGATTTTGGTTCAAATTGCATCATAAATAAATGAAGAAACAGATTGCCATAATTTTTATCTTGATCTTTTCAATTATTAATAGTAGTTATGCCTGTTCATGTTCTAGTTTAGAAACTACTTCAAACAGATATCAACAATCAGATTTTGTTGGAATTGTAAAAATTATTAAAACTTACAAAAATGAAGTCGATTCGATTGATACTTATAAAGTAGATGTAGAAACCATAACCTTATTAAAGGGAAAATCTATTATTAAGCTACAAACTGAAGGTTTTAATGGGATAGCCAATAGATATTCATCTTGCGGAGTTTGGTTTGAAGAAGGAAAAAGTTATTTGATTTATGCAAATAATACATCAACCGGAACCTTTGTTGGTTATTGTGGGGTAGATCGATATTTTAATGCAAATACGCTAAGTACCCTAAATAAAATAAAGAAACATGTTAGTCACTTTAAGGTTGACACTAGATGGGGAAGAACTACTTATATCCCCTACCAACTTTACTTAAAATATCAGCCCGATTCTAGCAAACATTTAAGTTTAATTAAAATAGAGGTGAATAGGAAAAATGGCACTGTTAAAATAAGTCATCTTAGTGATGATGACAGAAATTTTAAAGAGAGAATAAAAAATGTTCTTACAGAAAAGCTAAATTGGAAAACCAAGCTTGACGAACAACAATACCCGAATAATAGCTATATCTTTATTTTAGAAACCCACCCCTACACTAATTCAAAGTATTTAATGGAAGAGTTAAAAAACACCAAAATAAATTAAGCTTCTCTCTTTTAGTTAGCTAATTTAAGCTTTTAATATCTTGTTGGCACTGTATTTTGTTCATAAACCCCGTTGTAGCGAGCACGAAGCTTAGGAACGAGGCGAGTAAAGCGAAAGACGGGACTGACTTTAAAAAGAACTATTGTTTTTGCTTTTCAAATTAAAAAGTTAAAAGTCAAAAGCAGAAAGCTCATTTGACTTATTCGCTATACGCAATTCGCAATACGCTATACCTTATTTTAGTATACCCTTAATTATCAGCAACATTTATTAAAAAAATCTTTTCTTTTAAAAAAGAAATTTCTACCTTTGCAGTCCCTAAATAGGGAACAAAGGAGATTATTAATTAATGGCTAAAAAACAAGTAGCAGAAAAAGAACTAGAGGCAACAAATGCCGAACTACAAGGTGCAGACGCTCGTCTAACCGAGAAAGAAACAATTGAGTCAGAAGCTGATTCGGTTTCTATCGAACAAATCAAATCATCTTTAGCAACACCAGATCAAGATTTTGATTGGGATGCAGATGATAAAGTATTTGGTAACTACAGTGATGCAGACCGTAAAAAGTTTGAGGATATGTACACAGATACTTTCAATCAAATCACTCAAGGCGAAATCATTAGTGGTATCGTTGTATCAATCAACAACAAAGACGTAGTATTAAATGTTGGATTTAAATCTGACGGTTTAGTTTCTACTTCAGAGTTTAGAGATACACCTGATTTGAAAATTGGCGATTCAGTGGATGTTTTCGTAGAAGCTCCAGAAGATGCGAATGGTCAGTTGATTTTATCTCGCAAGAGAGCAAAAACACAACGTTCTTGGGAAACCATCAACGCTGCGCTTGACAATGATACCATTATCAATGGTTTCGTGAAAAGCCGTACTAAAGGTGGTTTAATTGTTGACATCATGGGTGTAGAAGCATTCTTACCAGGATCACAAATCGACATTAAACCTATCCGTGATTACGATGTTTACGTTGGTAAAACAATGGAATTCAAAGTTGTAAAAATCAACCACGAGTTTAAAAACGTTGTAGTTTCACACAAAATCTTAATTGAAGACGATTTAGAAAGCCAAAAAGTTGAAATCGTTTCTAAATTAGAAAAAGGTCAAGTATTAGAAGGTACCGTTAAAAACATTACTGATTTCGGTGTGTTCATCGATTTAGGTGGTGTTGATGGTTTACTTCACATTACTGATATTTCTTGGGGCCGCATAGAGCATCCAAAAGAAGTATTGTCATTAGACGAAAAAATCAACGTTGTTGTTTTAGACTTTGATGATGAGAAAAAACGTATCGCTTTAGGTTTAAAACAATTAACGCCTCACCCTTGGGAAAATTTAGATGCTAACTTAGCTGTTGGTTCTAAAGTTAAAGGTAAAATTGTTACTGTTGCTGATTACGGTGCTTTCTTAGAAATCATTCCAGGTGTTGAAGGTTTAATCCACGTTTCAGAAATGAGCTGGTCACAAAACTTACGTTCGCCTCAAGAATTCTTGAAAGTTAGCGATGAAATCGAAGCTGAAGTTTTAACTTTAGACAGAGATGAGCGCAAAATGAGCTTAGGTATTAAACAATTAACTCAAGATCCTTGGGGTAATGTTGCTGAGAGATATCCAATTGGAAGCAAACACAAAGCTGTTGTTAAAAACATGACTAACTTCGGTGTATTTGTTGAAATTGAAGAAGGAATTGACGGATTAATCCACATTTCTGACTTATCTTGGAGCAAAAAAGTTAACCACCCTAACGAATTCACTAAAGTTGGTGATACATTAGATGTTGTAGTTTTAGAACTTGATGTTGAAAACCGCAAATTATCTTTAGGTCACAAACAATTAGAAGAAAACCCTTGGGATACTTTCGAAACTATCTTTACCCTTGATTCAGTTCATACAGGTACAGTAGTTAAAGTAACTGATAAAGGTGCTGTGATTGCTTTACCATACGGTGTAGAAGGTTTCGTACCAACTAAACACATGGCTAAAGAAGACGGTTCTGTAATCAAAGCTGAAGAAACTAACGATTTCAAAATCATCGAGTTTAACAAAGATGCTAAACGTATCGTTGTATCCCACGCCCGTATCTGGGAAGAGGCTAAAGCTGAAGTTGCTGCTGAAGAAAGAGCTACTAAAAAGAAAGAAGCTAAAGCTTCTGTAAGTGCAGTTAAAAAAGTGAAAGATTCTGTAGAGAAATCTACATTAGGTGACCTTAGTGTTCTTGCTCAATTAAAAGAGCAAATGGAAGGCGAAGAAAGCAAAAACAAAAAATAAGCTTTTTTAACTAGCTCATAAATTTAATCCCGATAGGCAAATGCTTATCGGGATTTTTTTTGACCTTACCCTTTGAGCGTGTTGTGGTTTAGCTTCTGTCTTAGCAGCCCCTCTCCTTAAGGAGAGGAGAATTAGAGGAACTTCGTTTAACCAATAGCTTTAACAAGGTGAGGTTATTAGAAAACGAATGTCATTACTCATCGCATACTCCTACCCCGCTTTCCTTCCTGCCTTAAAAAAAGGCATCCATCCAATCGGGTTTATAATTTTAAGAAAGTGGTTCTTGGCAACCTCACCCTATCAACGTTTGTAATAAAACCTCTGTCTGTCCAATCCCTCTCCTCAAGAAGAGGGAGACAAAGGAACTACCTTTAACCAATAGCTTTAACAGGGTGAGGTTTAACAGCGTGAGGTTTATTTTCCTTACTTTTGAAAGTCAAACCTTATCAAATGAAAAAACTTATTTTCTGTTTTCTGCTTTTAGCTTTCTCTTTAAATCTTTCTGCACAATTAAAAATGATGTCCAATACTGCAGGCATTAATATTATACCAAAGCCGGTAGTTTCACAACAAGGAAATCCGAAATTCGATTTTACTATCAACACGAATACTCAAATTTATATTGAAAATGACTCTTTACTAAATGCCGCTCAGTTCTTTGTAGGCTATCTCCAAGAGCATTACCATCTGCAACTAAAGATTACCAACACTCAGCCATCAAAAAATGCAATTCATTTGATTTCGCAAACTACTTTTCAAGCTTTTAAGGACAATTACAATCTAGCCATGCAAGAAAATAAGATTGTCATTAATGGGAACTCTAGTGCTGGTGTTTTTTACGGAGTACAATCATTAATTCAGCTTCTACCCACTACAAAATCAACCACGCTTAAAATCCCTTCACTTTCAATTATAGACTACCCCCGCTTTGCCTACCGCGGAATGCACCTAGATGTTAGTCGCCATTTTTTTGACATAGCCACCGTAAAAAAATATATCGATTACCTTGCTTTGCATAAAATGAATTATTTTCATTGGCATTTAACCGATGACCATGGCTGGAGAGTACAGATTAAAAAATATCCCAAATTAACCGAAGTTGGTGCTTGGCGTGATGGTAGCATTGTTGGGCTATGGCCAGGGAAAGGAAATGAAAACATCAAATATCAAGTATTGCCTAACGAGGTAAAAATTACACCTACAAATGCTGTAATCAAAACTGATGGCATTAAACATGGTGGATTTTACACACAAGAACAAATCAAAGACGTAATTGATTACGCCGCTAAAAGATATATTACCATTATCCCCGAAATTGAAATGCCAGCTCACAGTATGGCTGCTTTGGCTGCTTACCCAGAGTTTGGAACTGATCCTACAAGTGGTTACAAAGTAGCCGAAACTTGGGGCATGATGAACAAATACAATAATGTTTTTGCACCTACCGAAAAAACATTTCTATTCTTAGAGGATGTATTGACTGAGGTAATGGATTTATTTCCTTCGCAATACATACACATTGGTGGCGATGAAGCTTCTAAAGTGTGGTGGAGACCAGGTGCAGCCACACAACAGATCATGAAAGCCAATAATCTAAAAGACGAAAGTGCCCTACAAAGTTATTTCATCCATCGCATTGAAAAATTTGTAAACAGCAAAGGTAAAACCATTATAGGTTGGGATGAAATTTTAGATGGTGGTTTGGCGCCTAACGCTGTGGTAATGAGCTGGCGTGGCGAGAAAGGTGGAATAGCCGCAGCTAAAGTAAAACAAAAAGTAATTATGACACCAGAAGAAAAGCTTTACCTAAATCATAAACAATTTATGAAAGATGATAGCTTGGCTGCTAACAAGTTTCTACCTCTTGAAATAGTTTACAATTACGAACCTGTTCCAGCAGAGCTAGATGGAGAGCAAGCCAAATATATTTGGGGGGCTCAAGGGAATTTGTGGTCAGAGTATATTGCAAATCCTGCTAAGATAGAATATATGTTATTCCCAAGATTAGATGCTTTGAGCGAAATTTTATGGAGTCCGAAACAACAGAAAAACTATCCAGATTTTCTTAAACGCTTAAAAACACAATTTAAACGCTATGATTTTATGGGGATCACATATAGCAAAAGATATCTCGAAAATTAATTTTTAATTTTTGTAATTTTTTGAAGCCATTGCTTACTAACTGTACAATTAAATAGTTTAAAAATCAGCAAAATGGAAAATAAGAATTCAAAAATTGCAACAACTGCATTTCTCCTTATCATCTTATCCACTACGGAGATGAATCCAGTATTGAGATACATTATGCTCTTCATAGCTACTATTTCTTTTATTATCACGGTTACGCAACTTTACGAAGAATATAAGGTTAACAAAACATCTTCAACTAACCAAAATAAAAGCTAATATGGAAACGAAACAACTAAAATCGACCCAAATTAAAAATAGTATCCTAATGATTATCGGAATGGCATTCTTGGTGATTGGCACAAATGATCTTCCTAGTTATTTAAAATATACGATGTTAGTGATCTCAATTTCTGCATTTCTTTACTTACTTTTTGGTTTTGCGAAAGATGCTACCAAACAAATCGTACAAGCAAAAAAAAGATAAGGTTATTAAGTAATGGCAGAGAAAGCTTATCTCCAGAAAATTGAAGAACATAAAGGTATTATCCTAAAGGTGGTAAACCTTTATGCTGATGATTTGGAAGACAGAAAAGATTTATATCAGGAAATTGTTTTTCAAAGTTGGAGCGCTTATGAACGGTTTGAGGGTAGCTCAAAATTCTCAACCTGGTTATACAGAATTAGCCTAAATGTTGCCTTAACCTTTTTAAACAAACACAAAAAGGCTACTACATTAAAAGAAAACCCAGCATTTGAAACAGCTTACCAACCTGCAGAACTATCTGAAAGAGCTGACTTTTTATATCGGGCGATTAAACAATTGGCTGAGATAGATCGAAGTATCATTATGCTACACCTCGATGGTTTCGATAACACGGAAATTAGCGAAATGATGGGGCTTTCTAAAACCAACACCAATGTTAAGTTACATCGTATTAAACAACAATTAACTGCAATTATCAATGGAAAACAACATTAACTTATTGCAAGAATGGCAAAATATGAATAGCGAATTCCAAGCTAAAGCTACCACACCTGCTATCGGAACATTCAAGCTAGACACTCAATCTCATAGCTTAATTGGTGATATCATATTTAAGTTAAAATGGAAGTTGAGATGGATTAGAATTATTAGTTTACCCATGCTCATCGCTGCATTTTTTATACAAACTGATTTACGGTATTTGTTAATAGCTTTTTTTATTACCTACGAAGTATGTCGAATTTTAGGCATAAGGGAACTTAAAAATATAAAAACAGCTATCGATTTTAATTCCAATACAAAACAAGTTTTGGAAGACAACCTTAAAGTTATCAAACGAATTTTAAGAATAGAGAACATTTTTGGTTATATATTTTTGCCATTGAGTGGACCAATTGGCTGGATTGCCTATAAACTGTATACGCACCAAAATTTAGAAACTGTTATCGGCCTACCAAATTTAAGCTGGCAATTGGTATTATGCATGTTAACAGGCATACCATTTATATTTATAGCCCAAAAAATGAATGACAGTATTTTTAAAGCACCCATAAAAGAATTAGAAAGTAAAATTGAGGAGCTGAACGATTAGTTCTGCCCTATTTCTTTTTTAAAAACTAAAATCCCGATTGGGGATTTTAGCATTAATGAATAATCTGATGTACAGCTTGCAATTGAAAGGCCCCTGGAGTAACTCCAACAATCTTTTTAAAAGCCCTAATAAAATAATTAGAATCACTAAAACCTAACTCGTAGCTAATCGCAGCAATTTTATTACCCGGGCGAGAAAGCAATTCCTTTGCCTTATTCATTTTCTCGGCTAAAATGAAATCATTTGGACTAATGCCCAATTCGCGTTTAAATAAACGATAAAAAGTAGCCTTGCTCATGCAGGCTTTATTACTCAAACTATCAATGCTTATTTTTTCGTTTAGGTTTGCTTTGATATAGCCAATTACATAAGCCAGAGGGTTATGGTTAGTAGCAATTTCATCGTTTATTGTTTTTAAATTTTGGCTTTGCATTATCCTAACCAACAATTCTTTGAGTGTCAAATCTGCCAAGACATCTTTCTCTTTAGATTTCTCAGAACATATCCTGATTACTTTATTAATCAAGTAAGCAATTTCTTCATTGTTATAAAAGTGGTATTTATCATAATTTAAAAACCACTTGCTATTGCTGTCCTCTTTCGGGAAAAATTCGTTTAAATAGCTAATCGTTTTCTGGATCTGTTCGTTATCAATAGCTAAAGCAATGCATTGTGTTGGATTTAAATCTGTAGCTTCTGGAAAATCAATTTTCATGGTTACCGCTGGAGGCACTATTACCGTTTGACCGGGCATATAATCAAACCCCTGTTTATCAAACAAGTGCATTACCTTTTTACCGCGCAACATACTCGTAATAACAAAATCGTTAAAAGTTAAAGGGACTTTAAAAGATTGTGTATAAGTTTCAAAAACGTTGAGTTCACAACGTTCTAAGGTATATGCCGTTCTATTTTCAACTAAAGTTTGTAGATTTTCAGCTTTGCTTAAGCTCACTTGATTTAAAGTATGCTGCATATCATTAATAATAATTGGTTAGTCTATTAACGTATAATCAAATATAATCTTATTTCGTAAAGGTTACATAGCGTGCAACTATAATGCTACTATATGAAACGATTATACTATCTCAAAATCTGTGTTTGGCCTAGGTTTGTATGAACCAAATCTTAAATAACATGGAAAATTTAGTGAAAAGACCAGAGTTTAAAACGCATTACGACAACTACATTGGTGGTAAATTTACCTCTCCAGTAAATGGCAAATACTTTGACAATATCTCTCCTATAGATGGAAAAGTATATACCAAAGCTGCCCACTCATCAAAAGAAGATTTAGAATTAGCTGTTAATGCTGCACATGAAGCTTTTAAAACTTGGGGCAAAACTTCTGCAACAGAAAGGAGCAATATCCTAAATAAAATAGCTCAACGTATGGAAGATAATTTAGAATATCTTGCTACCGTTGAAACCATTGACAATGGAAAAGCAATTAGAGAAACTTTAAATGCTGATATCCCGTTGGGAATTGATCATTTCCGTTATTTTGCTGGCGTTATACGTGCCGAAGAAGGTTCGGTCGTAGAATTAGACAATCAAACGGTTTCTATGATTGTGCATGAGCCAATTGGTGTTGTTGCACAAATTATCCCTTGGAACTTCCCTTTACTGATGGCCATATGGAAACTTGCCCCAGCACTAGCTGCAGGGAATTGTGTGGTACTCAAACCTGCAGAGAGTACACCAACCTCCATTTTAATTTTAATTGAACTTATCGGCGATTTACTACCTCCAGGAGTAGTAAATATCGTTAACGGTTTTGGAGCTGAACTTGGTCGCCATTTAGTAACCAACCCAAAAGTATCTAAAGCTGCATTTACAGGCTCTACCCCAACAGGTCGCTTGGTAATGCAATACGCTACAGAAAACATTATTCCTGTAACTTTAGAGTTGGGTGGTAAATCGCCAAATATTTTCTTTAGTTCGGTAATGGACGAAGATGATGCATTTTTAGACAAGGCAATTGAAGGCGCTGTTTTATTTGCTTTTAACCAAGGTGAAATTTGCACTGCACCATCAAGATTATTGATACAAGAAGATATTTACGATAAATTTATTGCTAAAGTTATTGAGAGAACCGAAGCTATTAAAGTTGGTAGTCCTTTAGACAAAACTGTGATGATGGGTGCACAAGCTTCTAAAATACAGTATGAAAAAATTGCTTCCTATATTAAGCTAGGTAAGGAAGAAGGTGCAGAAGTATTAACTGGTGGCGATGTGAATCAGCTTGAAGGTGATCTAGCCGATGGTTATTACATTAAACCAACGCTTTTTAAAGGGCACAACAAAATGCGCATTTTCCAAGAAGAGATTTTTGGTCCGGTGCTAGCTGTAACTACTTTTAAAACGGTAGAAGAAGCCATAGAGATTGCCAACGATACACTTTACGGATTAGGCGCTGGCGTTTGGACACGTGATGCACATCAGCTGTATCAAGTACCTCGTGCTATCCAAGCAGGCAGAGTTTGGGTAAACCAATATCATGCTTATCCAGCAGGCGCACCTTTTGGCGGTTATAAACAATCGGGCATTGGCAGAGAAAATCATAAAATGATGTTAGGTCATTATCGCCAAACCAAAAACATGCTAATCTCTTACGATAAAAATAAATTAGGTTTCTTTTAGTGTAATGGTATTGTCATCCTGAGCCTGTCGAAGGATTATTGAAAAAGTATTCGACTACGCTCAGACTGACATTAATTTTAAAACTTTGATATCCAGTAATCTAATTTTAAACTTAAGTAATTAATAAGACATCAATTATGATTAAGAGATTAGATGCTACAGAAAAAGCCGTTGAACTAATTAGGCAACTTAAAGAAACGCATGGCGAACTGATGTTTTATCAGGCAGGTGGTTGTTGTGAAGGTACACAACCTCAATGTTTCGAAAAAGGTGGTTATTACTTGCGTATGAATGATGTTTGCATCGGCGAAGTAGAAGATTGTGAGTTTTGGGTGGATAGAGATTTATTTGAATATTGGAAATTTGCCCACTTCAATTTAGATGTATTAGATGGTTTTGGCGTTGGAGGTTTTTCCTTAGAAACACCTCTAAATAAAACATTTAAAATTCAGTATACACTTTTTACGGCTGATGAATTAGAAAACCTAAGCCCTATTAAAAGGGAAGGCGAGTAAAATTATTTTTTTATTTGGTTTGATTTAGCTGGCTAGACATTATCTAGCTGGCTTTTTTTATTTTATCTGAGAAATAAATCTAATCTTTGAAAACAATTTAAACACTATGCGGAAAATATTGGCCATCCTTTGCACCTTAATAACTGCTTATGCACTTAAAGAAACCTTCGTTATCTTTACCAGTAAGGAAACAGAGATCGTAACTCAAAGACCTATATTAATCATTATTGCACTAAGCATTACGCTTCCACTTGCAGTTTTATCATTATGGCTGTGGAAACCAAAACACAACAAAATTGAAAATTAATAAATATGGGTTTTACTGAAGAGCAATTAAAAGATCTAGCCCAACAATTGAGCAAACCAAATGGCGAACAAGGTATAAATGTGGCTAACATGATGCATGATACCAATATAGGTATGACAAACAGCACCATTAAAGCATTAAATATTGCCGATACCGATCGGGTATTAGAATTAGGTCATGGCAATTGTAAACACTTGTCAGAAATTTTAAATAAAGCTGAAAATACATCATATGTTGGTTTAGAAATTTCTGAATTGATGCAAAAAGAAGCAATTCAATACAACACTCCTGCTATTTTAGAAAATAAAGCATCATTCCATTTATACGATGGAAATAAAATTCCATTTGACGATAATACATTCGATAAAATACTAACTGTAAACACCATTTACTTCTGGAAAAACCCTAAAGCTTTTATCAAAGAGATTTATCGTGTAATAAAACCTGAAGGTAGTTTAGCCATTAGCTTCGCAGATAAAAATTTTATGGAAACTTTGCCTTTTACTGCTTACGGTTTTAATTTGTACAGTAAACAACAGGCTTCTCATCTTGCAGAAATAGCAGGTTTTAGTATGATTAGCATAAATTCTTATACAGAAATTGTTAAAAGTAAGACAGGGGATGAAGTTGAAAGAATTTTTCATATGGCAATTGCTAAAAAATAGCTATTAATTGTAGCCGAAAATATGGTTAGTGATTACTTTAGTATAATACACTACAATTTTGCCTTTTGATTCAATTTTGAAACTTTTTAATTTCCGATCAAATAATTAATTAAATCAGACGAATTTCCAGTAAAACACTACGCTTATAAAACAGCACGCTTATAAACCTAACATATAAGCGTAACCTTATAAGTCTAGCATGAATTTTGCAATGGCTACATAACTTTCAAAAAATAAAATTTTTAGAATTGTTTTTATAAAATTAGCTAATGGCAAAAGAGATTAAAGCGATAAAGTGCCCTAACTGTGGCAGTGTAAACAAAATAGAATTAAAGCCAAATTTTTATAAATGCACGAGTTGCCAAACAGAATATTTTTTGGATGATAATGATGTGAATATAAACTATAATCACAATTACAATCATTCCAATCAACCATCGGCGAGTAACGAAAGAACGTTAAAAATTGTTGGTATAGCATTAGGTAGTATTTTTGCGCTTTCGATCCTCATTTCTGTAGCAACATCTATTTTTAGCAGTAAAACCAAGAGTAGCAACTATGTCTATTCTACTTCGGCATCATCTACAAAAGAAGAAAATGATAATAGTTTTAGTGCAAGTAGATATTCAAATATTGCCTTTCTACAACCTAACAATCAACAGCCAGTAATTATAATGCTCGAAAGTAGACGATACAATTCAAATGCTAATGAGCAAAAAACTGGCACCTATATTGCCTTTTATAATCCAATAAAAAAAGAACTATTAGCAGAAGAAAAAGTTAGCAATGAGTCGTTATCCTCTTCTGATTTTAAGTTTAGAGAATTTTCTGATGGCAATATTTACATCGTAAATGATAAAACATCGTTCCTTAAACTAGATAAAGAAAAATTGAAAACCGAGGATGTGGGTAAGAAATTTTTCGAAGCCAATCCAGATTTACAAATCGGTGTTGCAACAATGGATTTTGTTTACGATGATAATGGAGATGGTTTGGTCATATTAACAAATGATGGCAAGAAAAGGTATTACTATCCGCTTATCCAAAAACTGTATACCGAAGATCAATATTACAAGGCGAATAATGGGTTTAATAGCTTATTACCAAATGCAAAAGATAAGACCATATATATATTTACAGATGATAGTTCAGATTATCCAGAAGAAAAATTGCAGTTACTGCAAATTACTTATAAAGACAATGGTGCAGGACCAAAAGATGTTACTGATCATTTAACTTGGGGCAAAGATTATGGCGGATCGGGTATATTTACAGAGAGAGATCCTTATAGAAAATCCTTAATTGGTAGATACGAAAAAGAAAGAGGAAGAATTATAAGTTGGAAGGATTTAACTCCAGATAGGCTTTATTTTTCGCCATCTATTTTACTAGATGATGGAGCAAACTTGATTATTCAATTTAGAGCAGATGCAAACACTAAAAGCGCTTATAAATTACAAAAAATAAACCGGCAAAATGGTGCAATAGAATGGACTAACAATGTTCCTAATGCCAAAATAATGGAAACGTTAATTAAATATAAAGATGGCTATGCTGGCGTTAACAGTTCTGATGAGATAATTTTATTAGATGCCAAGGGTAATTTTACAAGTAACTATAAACTAGATTAACATGGGATTAGGAGATTTTTTTAAAAGACAATTATCGCAAGTAATTGAATGGAAAGACCAAAATACAGCTTTATTGGTATATAAATTTCCATCCACCAATGATGAAATTAAAAATGCGAGTAAATTAATAGTGGCACCTGGGCAGGGAGCAATATTGGTTTATGAAGGAAAAATTGCTGATAATCTTACTGCTACTGGGATTTATGATATTGAATCAGACAATCACCCATTTATTACTACCCTATTAAAATTACGCACCAATTTCGAAAGTGAGCATAAGCTAAGAGTCTATTTTTATAGAACGGCAGAGAATGTTAACTTAAATTGGGGCACATCTCAAGCCATAAAATACATGGATCCTATTTACAAAATCCCTGTAGAGCTTGGTGCTAATGGAAGTTTCTCTTTTAACATAGCAGATCCATTACACTTATTTAACAATGTTATAGGCTCTAGAGATGTCTATACTGTAGATGAGGCTAAACAGTTACTACAAAGCCGTTTTCCTCAGGGCATTTCTTCTACGCTAGCAAAGAGCTCAATATCTTACCAAAAAATTGATTCGCAACTACCAGAATTAGCTGATAGTGTAAAAGAATTATTAAATGCAGAAGCAGCAAACTTAGGTTTAACACTCACCGATTTTAAGATTAACGGAACCATATTTGATGCAGGAACCAAAGATAGAATTGATAAGGTTGCTAACATTACTGCAGAAGCTATGGCAGCGAATGAAGGTGGATTAACTTACGTAGAATTAGAAAAATTAAGGGCTTTAAGAGATGCTGCTCGTAATGAAGGCGGACTTGCTGGCGCTGGTTTACAACTTGGAGTAGGCATGGAAATAGGGAAAACATTTGATGTTGCTAAAGAAGAACAATTAAATGCACCAACAGTCGATGCTGTTACCAAATTGCAACAACTTAAATTGTTGTTAGACGAGGGAATAATAACTCAAGAAGAATTTGACGCCAAGAAAAAAGAATGGTTAGCTAAATTATAAATACTACAACTATGAAAAAACTAATTGGAACATTCGTTATCTTATTAAGCATGGCATTTATTGGCATTCTCATACTTAGAATATGGGGTATTTATATTGTAAGCATTAATGAAATTGTAAAAAGTGGTTACACACTCTTATTATTAGGCTCACTAATTGTAATTTTAATAGTAGCATATGGTACTTTTTTTAAAAACAATAGCAAAGGATATAATAAAGAGATTGGTAACAATGCACACCCAAAGTTATAGTAATAACCTATAATCAATTAATAGAGTTTTCAATAGCAAGCAAAGCTAATGAGATGATTGTTAAAGCTCATCATATAGCTCTTTAAAAAATGCAAAAGTTGCTTTTGAAAAATAAAAATTGTAAAATAGGCTATTGATGAATTAATATGACTTTAGGTGAATACATTCAAAAGAGAAATGGTGTTGCAATGGGGCATCCCCAATCTTTAAGAAATAATCTTTATCGATCGCTGGGTGCTAAAAATTTCTCTTCTTTTTGGAACTATTGGAATCCAGTTTTTGGATATTACCTGGGAAAAAAAATATTTAAACCACTTAAACATTTTTTACCTGTTACAATTTCTCTAATTGCAACGTTTGTTTTTTGTGGATTAATACATGATGCTGTTTCGGTACTATTTCGTGGACAAACAGTCTTTTTATTTTCTTTTTGGTTTCTTTTTATGGCAATTGCAGTTTTAATAAGCAAATATTTTAAACATAACTTATCAGCTAAAAATTGGACAATTCGTGCTTTAGCTAACCTGTTTATTATGGGAATTTGCCTTTTCTTAGCTTATTACATAAGTAGGTTCTCAACTGTCAAAATTATTTTTTTTAGTTACTCAGCCTAAAAACTTCTTCTTTAACTCTGGCGTTGGCACCCAGCAGCTTTCTTGTTTACCAAACCATTTATATCGGTTTTTGGCGATGTAATTATAAACAGCATCTCTAATAAACCTGGGCACAATTATAAAACCATATAGTAAAGGCCAAAGTCCACTTAGTTTTTTGGCAACACGCAGTGCCGCTGTAGAGCGTAAATAAACTTTATCATCTTCTAGCAAGATAAAGCTTTCTAGATTTTGTGGTACAATATAAAAAGAGGCAATTTTTTCAGCAGCGTAATCGCTCTGTAATGATGCAAAGCGGAAAAGATTTTGCTTATCTCTCTCAATAGTAAATTGCACTGCCTCATTACAGAGGTTACAAAGTCCATCGAAAAGTATTACTGGCTGCATATACAAATATAAAGCTTTGTGGGGATTTTACTTTGCTTTAAAACACAGGCTTTTGTAATTTAAACCTGATTGCAGTGTAAATCCTTTTTTGTAAACCTGGTAGGTTTTAAAAACCTACCAGGTTGAAAACAAAAAAGATTGAAACGTAAAGCAGGACTAACCTATCCTATGCAAACACAACCTTGATTTTCAAACAAGAATTATAACAATTTAGCAATCAGGCAATTTGAAACAATTGGCAAGAGACTTTCAACTTTCTGCTATTAACTTTCTACTTTTTCCCTATATTTGCCCAATCCTTGTGCAATGCAAAAGAGAACTCTACTAAGCGGTCAAAAATTTCAAATCACAATTAAGCGACTTTGTCATCAGTTAATTGAGAATCATACCGATTTTAGCAATACGGTATTAATTGGTATTCAACCCAGAGGAATTTATTTCGCAGATCGTGTGCACCAAGAACTTACTGAAATTTTAAAAACAAAATCTATACAAAAAGGTCATTTAGACATTACTTTTTTTAGAGACGATTTTAGAAGAAAAGATGGCTTGGTTACCGCAAGCAGCAATACTATAGATTTTATTATTGAAGGTAAACAAGTTATTCTAATTGATGATGTTTTGTGGACTGGACGTACCATACGCTCAGCTATGGATGCATTATTAGCTTATGGCAGACCAGAAAAAGTAGAATTGATGGTTTTAATTGACCGTAGATTTAGCAGACACCTACCTATTGAACCGAACTACATAGGCCAACAGGTAGACTGTGTAGATTCTCAAAAAGTTAAGGTAAGCTGGAAAGAGCAAGAAGGCGAAGACAAGGTGATTTTATTATCAGATAAACAATAACAAGAAATGGCAGTAGAAAAACTATCAACAAGACATCTTTTGGGTATTAAAGATATTAACCTGAATGATATTGAATTGATTTTGGAAACTGCTGATAATTTTAAAGATGTTATTAATAGACCTATAAAAAAGGTTCCTTCGTTAAGAGACATTACGATAGCCAACATATTTTTCGAAAACTCTACCCGAACCAAACTTTCTTTTGAATTAGCAGAGAAACGACTTTCTGCAGATGTGGTAAACTTTGCAGCATCTTCTTCATCAGTTAGCAAGGGCGAAACTTTAATAGATACCGTTAACAACATATTAGCGATGAAAATTGATATGGTAGTAATGAGGCATCCTTATGCAGGTGCTGGTCAGTTTTTAAGCAAACACATTAAAGCACAAATTGTTAATGCTGGCGATGGTGCTCACGAACATCCAACGCAAGCTTTATTAGATGCTTTTTCTATCCGCCAAAAATTAGGTGATGTTGCTGGTAAAAAAGTGGTTATTGTTGGCGATATTTTACACTCCAGAGTTGCCCTATCTAACATCTTATGCCTCCAAAAATTAGGTGCAGAGGTTATGGTTTGCGGACCCACTACATTAATACCAAGACATATTGCAGCTTTAGGTGTAAAAGTAGAACATGATTTACGCAAAGCCTTAAACTGGTGCGATGTGGCAAATATGCTCCGTATCCAATTAGAGAGACAAGATATTAAATACTTCCCATCGCAACGCGAATATGCCATGATGTATGGCCTGAATAAAGAAATATTAGATAATCTGGATAAAGAAATTATTGTAATGCACCCTGGTCCAATTAACCGTGGTGTTGAGATTACAAGTGATGTAGCTGACAGCAAGCAATCTATTATTTTAGAGCAAGTAGAAAATGGAGTAGCCGTAAGAATGGCGGTACTTTATTTATTGGCTAGTCAGAACGATTAATCTGAGGTAAAAAGGAAGATGTAAGGTCGACGATATGCAGCTTACTCTTGATCATCAATTATACCCATTTTCAATCTTACATTTCCCATTTTACATACTAGGCACTATAACTTTCCGTTAAGTGTTATCAACAGATGTTAATTACTTATGTTGATATGTACAATAAGATGCGCTATTTTAGTACCAACCATATTTGAAACCTATGCAGAAGAAATACCTTTTAATCCCCCTATTTGTAATTGGCGGAATTGGAGCTAGTTACGCCCAATTAAGCCCTTTAGTAACCTTAAATAAAAACTACCAAACAGGATTAGAATTACTACAAAATGAGAAATATGTTGCCGCTGCACAGCAATTTAGGTTAGTAGAAACATCTAGAATTAAGAGTACCACCCAAAAAGAAAGCAATGCAGAACTTTCTTTACTAAAAGAAAATGCTAAATTTTATGCTGCAGTTTGCGCCTTAGAACTTGGAAATTCAGACGCAGAATCTTTATTTCAAGAGTTTATTAGGGAATACCCTTTAAATCCAAATACAGTACTCGTTTACTTCCATGTGGGTAAATCTTATTTCGGTCAAAAAAATTATACAAAAGCTTTAGAGTGGTTCGAGAAAACTGATCCAAGTACACTTTCTCAGAAACAAAGAATAGAATATCAATTTAAACAGGGCTACGCTTACTTCGAATTAAAAGATTACGAAAAAGCTGAACCTCTTTTTGAAATTGTAAAAAAAGACGAATCACCTTTTCAGGAAAGTGCAACCTATTATTTCGCCTACATCAATTACTTAAATAAGGAATACAAAACGGCTTTATCTAATTTCGAGAAATTGAAAGGCTCTCCTACTTATGAGGCAAGTTATCCTTATTACATTACCTCAATGTATTACTTGGATGAGCGATATGATGATGTAATTGATTATGCATTAGCAGCAATTGCTAAAACAAAACAACAGTTTGAGCCAGAAATGTTAAGCTTGGTAGCAGCATCATACTTTGCAAAATCTGATTTTAAAAACGCAGAAAAATACTTTGCCGAATTTTATGGAAAGGATAAAAATCAGACTAAAAACAACCTATTCATTTACCAATATGGTTATGCTTTATTTAAAAATACAAAATATAAAGAAGCCGTTACAGTATTAGAAAAATTAAACGCTGATGATGTTTACCTGCAAAATGGAATGTACACCCTTGGTAAAGCTTCATTAGAACTAAAAAATAAAGAAAAAGCTCGTAGTGCATTTTTTAGGGCCTCAAGATTGGACCTCGATAAAATTATACAAGAAGAAGCTTGGTTAAACTATGCAAAACTTAGCTATGAGCTAGAATTTAACCAACAGGCATTAGAATCTACACAAAGCTTTTTAAAGCAGTTCCCTAATTCTAGAAAGATAAATGAGGCTAAAACATTATTGGGCGAAATTTTATTAACGAGCAAAAACTACCAAACGGCGATAGATATTTTAGAACCTATCCAGAATAAAACTCCAGAAGCAAAAGAAGCCTATCAAAAAGCTACCTATTTTAGAGGTTTGCAGTTTTATAACGAAAGAGCATTCCCTAATGCTTTATCGATGTTTATACGTTCTGGAAATTACATAGAAGATAAAGAGATACATGCACTAAGTGTTTATTGGATGGCAGAGGCGATGTATGAATTACGTAAATACGGAGAAGCTGTAAAGACATTCGAAAAGTTCTTAACCATGCATGGTGCAGACCAAACGGAAGTGTACAACTTTGCTAATTATGGCTTAGGTTATGCAGCTTTTGAAGACGAAAAATATGCTAAAGCAGCTAACTATTTTGAGCGTTTTTTAAGAGGCAATGATAAAGACAGCAAAACAGTAAATGATGCGACCATGCGTTTGGCCGACTCTTATTTCGTAAACAAAAGTTACAGCGAAGCCATGACCAATTATAACAAGATTATAAATGGTAAATTAACCGGCGATGATTATGCGTTGTTTCAACGTGGCATGATTCAAGGGCTGCAAGATCAGAACGACGCGAAAATTGCAACTATGCAGAGTTTGTTAAACAAATTCCCTTTATCTAATTATGCAGATGATGCTGGTTTTGAAACCGCTTATACCTATTTCAACAAAGGCGATTTTGACAAGTCTAAGTCTGACTTAGTTGATTTGGTAGCTAAATATCCTCGTAGCAGTTATGTTCCTCGTGCTTTGGTAACTATCGGTTTAGTACAATTTAACCAAGATCAGGATGATGCTGCTTTAGAGTCATTTAAAAAAGTGATTAGAGATTATCCCAGCTTACCAGAAGCTAAACAAGCATTAGAATCTATTAAAAATATCTATGTAGATAGAGGCGATGCAAATGGATTTATCAGTTATGCTGCAACAACACCCCTTGGCAATTATTCATTAAGCGAACAAGATAACATTGTATTCCAAGCGGCTAATAATATTTATTTACGTGGAGATGCCAAAGGTGCTTACGAAGCGGTAAATGCTTATTTTGATAAATTCCCCAAAGCGATACATGATAAAGAGGCGAAATTTATTAGAGCCGAATCATTAGTTAAATTAGGGCGCTCTTCTGAAGCTATTGCAGATTATGATTACATCTTAAACGATTGGACTAGTGATTATACAGAGCGATCTTTAATTAGTGTTTCGAAAGTATTAATGGAGGAAAAAAAATACAACGAAGCTATTGTATACTTAAAAAGGCTAGAAACTACTGCAGATTATGCTTCACATTATAGTTATGCCATCAACAATCTAATTAAAGCTTACAATGCTTTGGGCATGGCCGATGATATGATTAAATATGCTGATATCGTCAGAAATTCTGATAAAGCATCTGAAGAAGAAAAAAATAGCTCTGATTTATATTCTGGAAAAGCATTTTTGATAAAAGCAGATACCGTACAAGCTATTAAATCATTCAACAATGTGGTTGCAAAAACTAAAACAGTTGCAGCGGCAGAAGCGAAATACAATTTAGCTGCATTACAATTTGCTAAAGGCGATTATAAGGGTTCCCAAAAAACCTGTTTTGATTTGATGAACAACATGACATCGTATGATTATTGGGTAGCAAAAGCGGTGATTTTATTATCAGATAACTACTTGGCGCTAAAAGATAAACTCAATGCTAAAAGTACTTTATTAAGTATTATTGATAACTACGAAGGCAAGGATGAAATCGTTCAAACTGCCAAAGAAAAATTAGCAAAAATAAACTAGCATCCTACTGAAAATGAGATTAAATAAAACCATATATACTACAATATTATTTTTGGCAGTTGGATTTACGTCCTTAAAAGCACAAGAAGTTAAACCACCAGAAAAAACAATAAGCGAGGAGATTGAAGTTATCAGACCTTATAAGCCGATATTGGCAGAAGCTTTTAAGTTGAGGCGTAGTCCGGATCTAGATAACCTTAAAACCTACAGAGCTAAATTTAATTATGCATTAACAGATCGTAAATTAGAGTTAAATTCTGATATACAAAAACTGCAAGCTCAACAATTGGCAGAAGAACGTACTGCCGAATTGATTAATAATTATGTAAAAGGTGGAGTTGGATCACTTTCTACAATCTTAGCCGAAGGTTATGCCAATATTGGTAGAGATGAAGCTTTACAAGCTGGTGCCTTTTTTAGGCATTTTAGTCAAGAAGGAAAACTAAATAAACAGAATGAAAACACCCAACAGTTAAGCGTATTTGGGCGTAGTATTGGAGATAGAGCTACTTTAAGTGGTCGTTTAAATTACGAAAGACATGGTTTGTTTTTCTATGGAACTGACGAAACAAGACCTACTTTTAACCTCGATCCGCAAAGACAAATATTAAACTTTTTTGAGCTTGAAGGCGAAGCGGTAAATAAATTTACAGGTGATGAAAATGCATTAAGCTATGCTGCAAAAGTAAACGCTTACATGTTTAGTGATAAATTTGATGCTAAAGAACAAACATTAACCTTAACAGGATATTTAAATAAAAGAATAAGCAAATTTAATTTAGGTTTGGCTGCAAGCGCAGAACTAGGTAATACTAAAGACTTGAATACCAAATTTTCGAATAACTTATTACGCTTAAATCCTTACATTAAGTTACAGGCAAGTGGTGTTAACATTACTGCCGGATTGAATTTTGTACAAGAATTTGGAGATTTTTCTAGTACACGTTTCTTTCCAGCTGTGACAGCAGATTTCACTTTAATTCCTGATTTTCTTCAAGTATTTGGTGAGATTAAAGGCGACGTAAACAGAACAACATTAAAAACGCTTACAGACGAAAATCCTTTCTTAAATAGCAATATCGAAATCAGAAATAGTATAGAAAAATTAAGCATTAGTGCTGGTATTAAAGGAAATGGTGGACCAGGCTTCGGTTACAAAGCTAGATTTTACAGTAAAGAAATCACTGATATGCCTTTATTTGTAAATAATTTCAGCGACTTTAATAAGTTTGATGTAGTTTACGATTACGGAGAAATGAAGTTATTAGGACTTGAAGGTGAAATTTCTGTTCAAGTAAGCGATAATTTAAAATGGACAGGAAAACTAAACATAGATGATTATAAGCCATCGGTAGAACAGAAAAGTTATTTCAAACCTCAACTTAGAGTAAGCTCTAATTTCTTATTAAACATTAATAAAAAATTAACTTTCAATGCAGATGTTGCAGTGCAAGATGATAGTAAAGCTAAAGTATATCTAGCTAATCCTATTGCTGTTGGTTCTACTACATACCCTGCTATTCCAGACTATACTATAGAAAAAGTAGTTAATCTAAAAGGTTTTGTAGATTTGGGCATTGGCGCTACTTACAGAATCAATAACAAGTTTTCTGCTTTCGCGAAAGTTAACAACTTGCTAAATACAAATTATAGCAAATATTTATATTATCAAGTAAATGGTATTAGTATTTTTGGAGGTTTAAGTTACTCGTTTTAACAAGCTTAAAATTAATTATTGGTTGATATCAAATTATAATTTATTTTTACCAGAATGGACATATTATTATACATAACAGAGCTATTGCAGAGCCGCAAAACCATAGGTATTGTTGGCCTTGGCACGCTGTATAAAAAGAAATCTCCTGGTAAATATGATGTAGAAAAACATGCATTTGTACCGCCTACTTATGCGCTAGCTTTTACTACAGAACTTAAAGAACAAGATGAATTAGCTAATTTTATCAGCGAGAAAAGAAATATCACTGTTGAATCTGCTAACTACTACATTAGCGAATTTGTGGACAAAATACATGCTCAACTAGCAGACCATAACGAAGCCGATTTAGAGCCTATAGGAAAACTTAAATTAGTTAATGGCGAAATCGACTTAATTGCCGATCAAGAAAGCAGTTTTGGTTTCGAATTTTATGGCCTGCCAACTATTAAAGAACTCCCACTAGAGGAATCTGAAAATATTAATAGTTCAAACGACATTGAGGTTAAAGAAGACAGCAGTGAAGAAATTGTACCTGCAGCGCCTATAGCTGCTGCAGATGCGATTGAAGAAATTGCTGAAGAAAATAAATTAGCTGAAGAAAATCCTGGGCAAGAAACACCATCTGATACTTTGCAAACCGAGTTAGCGCCTGATGAACAACCTGTTTTCGATGAAATTGCAGAAGTCCCGTCAAGCTCTTTAGTTAATGAAACAGTTGTTAATAAATTTAAAACAACAGAAAAGCCATCTCCAATTGTCCCTAATACCTATACACCAAATTATGATTTCGAAGATGATGAAAAGCCAAATAGAACAGGGAAAATCTGGTTAAAAGTATTAATAGTTCTTATTATTATTGCGTTAGGTAGTGCAATTGTCTATTTCTTTTTCCCCGAATTGTTGGATAGGAAGATAGAAAATGCTCCAGATAATAAACCACTAACCACAATTCCAGTTGCACCAATAGACAGTCCTGTTTTAAATTTAGATTCCATTAATTTAGCAGATAGCCTTGCCAAAAGCAAAAATACAGTTAGTGTACCTAAAGAAGCTCCAAAAGTAGATAGTGCTAAAACTATTGTTTATGAAGTTATTGGTAGCGCAGAGAGAAATCAAAAAAGAATTGATTATGTAATCAGTTACATGAAAAAAAGAGGTATAGATGCAAAAGCATTAAAAAATGTACCTGGCAAATTGATAAAAATAAGCTTAGGTAGCTTCACAAATTACGATTTGGCAAAAGAGTATCAGGACAGCTTAAGAGTAAAATTAAAAAATCCGCAGATTTATATACAATCCATCAAACCAACACATTAATATGATAACATTGCTAATGGCAGCTGCAGACACAGCAAAACAAGTTTTAGATTCTACAAACTCAGTTCAAACACCAGTAAATCCTGCAGCTACTGAGTTACACTTTATAGATTTATTATTTAAAGGCGGATGGGTAATGATCCCTTTGGCCTTATTGGCATTTTTAGGTTTGGTTATATTTGTAGAACGCTACCTAACTATACGCAAAGTATCTAAAGACGAATCGAACCTATTGTTTCAAATTAGACAAAACATCCACGATGGCAGACTAGACAGTGCAATTGCAGTGTGCAAAAATACCAAATCTCCATTAGCAAGAATGTTAGAAAAAGGACTTAAAAGAATTGGCAGACCTATTAAAGATATCGAAGGTGCTATCGAGAATACTGGAAAGTTAGAAGTTTCAAAACTAGAGAAGAACATTGGTATTTTAGGTATCATTGCTGGTATTGCACCAATGCTTGGTTTCGTAGGTACAATTATTGGGGTAATTACCATCTTTCATGATGTATCCATTAAGGGTGCAATTGAAATCGGAACAATTTCTGGCGGTTTATATACCAAAATGATTACATCGGCAACAGGATTAATTGTGGGTATTATGGCTTACATCCTATACCATATCTTAAATATGATGGTTGAAAAAATCATCCTTAAAATGGAAACTGACGCAGTTGAATTTATTGATTTATTAGAAGAACCGGGTAAATAATGAATTTAAGAAAAAGAAAAAAAGGCAACGTTGAAGTACATACAGCTGCGCTGAATGATATTATGTTTTTCTTAATGTTGTTTTTTCTATTGGCTTCGGCAGTAGTAAATCCGCAGGTAGTAAAACTTTTATTGCCAAGATCAGAATCTGGGCAACAATCTACATCACAAAAAACCGTTACAGTTACTATAGACGAAAATCTAAACTACTTTGTTGACAAACAAAAAGTTACTTTAGAAGAATTGGAAGGTAAAATACAGCCTTTACAAATTGCAAATAGCGATTTAACTATTGTATTATGGGTAGCCCGTGGTGTATCTATAGAAAATACAATGCAAGTATTTGATGTAGCAAACAAATTAAAATTAAAGGTTGTTTTAGCAGTAGAACAGAAGAAATAATGGAAGAGAATAACTATCCAAAGGCACTCATAATTTCAACAGGAATAATGGCATTATTTATTTTGCTGAGCTTCTTTTTGGTAATAAGTGCATTCCAACCACCAAAAGACGTGGGTATGGGTGGTATGGTAGTTAACTACGGTACCTCAGTTACAGGTATGGGCACAGATTACACTAGTATCGAAGAACCATCGATGGACGAGAATGCCAACAATAAAATGCCTGATAAAATTGTACCTGATCAACAGATTACACCTACAACTTCTTCACAAATTAGTGATAAAAGCATTACCACTCAAGATAATGAAGACGCGGTTAGTGTAAACACAAAGGATAAAAAAAGTAATGTGGCACCAACAAGTGCAAAAGATGATAAACCAGCTCAGCCCACAGTAAACCAAAATGCGCTTTATAAAGGCAAAAAAAATAATGGTGCTGGTCAAGGAGATGGAACCGGAAATACACCTGGAAACCAAGGAAGCATTAATGGAGATCCATTAGCGCCAAACTATGGAGAAGGTGGTTCTGGAAATGGAGATACCCCAGTTCCCCTAAGCAAATTCAGAAACCTGAAAGCAATTGATGACAACGGTCAACAAACTGGAAAAATTGCGGTAAAAGTTCGTGTAAATAGTTCTGGGAAAGTTATTTCTGCGGTTGCAGGCGCAAGAGGAACAACATTTTCTGATGCAACTCTTTTTCGCAAGTGCGAAGATGCGGTTATGGGTGCAAGTTTGGATAAAGTGGGTGCAGGTTATGAGAATAGAACATTTATTGTTTTGTTTAATTTTAAAGTTAAATAAACTTATCTCTACTTTTTGTAGCTTAAATAGCACAAATGAACTACCAGCAAACCCTTGATTTTCTCTACAGCAAGCTCCCAATGTTTACTAGAATTGGAGCTGCGGCATTAAAAAAAGATTTACACAATACTTTGGCATTATGTGCGGCATTAGATAATCCACAGCACAAATTTAAAAGTATACATATTGGTGGTACAAATGGAAAAGGTTCCACTTCTCACATGTTGGCGGCTATATTACATCAAGCTGGCTACAAAACTGGTCTTTATACCTCTCCTCACCTAAAAGATTTTAGAGAACGAATTCGCATCAACGGGGAAATGGTTCCTAAAGATTTTGTAAAGGACTTTGTGGAAAATCAGCTACAAAATATTCAAGAAATTGAGCCTTCTTTTTTTGAAGTTACCGTTGCAATGGCCTTCGATTATTTTGCGAAAGAAAAGGTAGATTTTGCCGTAATTGAAGTGGGTTTGGGTGGCAGATTAGATTCTACAAATATCATTACTCCAGAATTATCAGTCATTACAAATATCAGTTTAGATCATACCAATATACTCGGAAACAACATACAAGAGATCGCTTTTGAAAAAGCAGGTATCATTAAAAAAAATACACCAGTTGTTATTGGAGAAAAACAAGCGGAATCAGAAATGGTTTTCGTTAAAAAAGCAATTGCTGAAAATGCAAACATTAGCTTTGCAGACAATATTCTTCACCTCGAAAACATAAATATCATCAACGAGTATTTAGTAGTAGATGTGTATAAACAAGACCAATTGCTTTACCCAAGTCTTTCGCTAGATTTAACTGGAGGACATCAATTAAAAAACGTCATTGCTGTAATACAAGCTATATTACAACTTAAAGAAATCGGCTTTAACATTCCCGATGAGGCGGCTTATAAGGCACTAAAAAATGTGAAACAACTCACAGGCTTGCAAGGCAGGTGGCAAACTTTAAGTACAAATCCACTAATTATTTGCGATACTGGTCACAATGCCGCTGGAATTACAGAAGTAATTCAGAACATTGCAGCTACCACATATCAAAATTTACATTTGGTAATCGGCATGGTAAAAGACAAAGATATCTCTAATGTATTAACGCTTTTACCTAAAGATGGAATCTACTACTTTTGCCAACCAAGTTTAGAAAGAGCATTATCAGCTTCAGAATTGGCCGAACAAGCTTTTAAAGTAGGCTTAAACGGTTTTGTATTTTTAACTCCCCAAGACGCCTTAAACAAAGCAAAGGAAAATGCAAATGAAAGCGATCTCATTTTTATTGGTGGAAGTACATTCGTAGTATCAGAAATATTATAAATAATTCACCCTTACTTCACAACCAGAATAGTATTTTTACAGCTGTACAAAACCAAAATAATGAAATTTAAACTGTTACTTTTAGTCCTATTGATCGGTTTAGGAACACAAACATTTTCTCAAAAATGGACCAAACCACAAACCCCAACTTATCCAGCAAAAGTAAAACGCCCTAGATTGGTGGTTGGCTTTGTAGTTGATCAAATGCGCTGGGATTATCTATATCGTTTTTATGATCGCTACACTAAAGGAGGTTTCAAAAGATTAATTAACGATGGTTTTTCAGTAGAAAACACCTTTATTCCGTACCTACCAACGCAAACTGCCTGTGGCCATTCATCAATTTATACCGGTTCAGTACCAGCTTTAAATGGCATTATAGCTAACTCTTGGTATGACCCTACCATTGGCAGAGATATGTATTGTACTGAAGATAAAGATCAAAAAACAGTTGGTAGCACTTCAAATGCTGGGCAAATGTCTCCAAAAAATCTTCAAGTAAATACCATTACCGACGAACTTCGCCTAGCAACCAATTTCCAAGGTAAAGTAGTCAGCATTTCACTAAAAGATCGTGGTTCAATTTTACCAGGTGGACATGCAGCCAATGCAGCTTATTGGCACGATGGTTTAAGTGGAAATTGGATTACTAGCACCCACTATATGGAAAAACTACCAAAATGGGTAAACGATTACAATGCACTTAAAGTCTCGGATAGTTATTTTGATCAAGATTGGAATACATTGTATCCAATCAGTAACTATATCAATAGCGATTCGGATAATGTTAGCTATGAAGGTAAATTTAAAGGCGAAACCGATTCTTCATTCCCCCACCTTACGAAGCAATATATTGGTAAAAACTACGAAATGATTAAAAGTTTGCCATACGGTAATACCATGACTATAGATTTCGGGAAATTAGCAGTTGAAAATGAAAGCTTAGGTAAAGACGAAATTACAGATTTCTTGGCTTTAAGTTGTTCGGCAACAGACTATGTTGGTCATCAGTTCGGTCCAAATTCTATAGAAATTGAAGATACTTATTTAAGATTAGACAAAGATTTAGAAGGTCTATTCAATTATTTAGATAAAACTGTTGGTAAAGGCAACTATCTGTTCTTCATTTCTGCAGATCATGGTGTGGCTCATGCACCAGAATTTTTAAGTAAAAATAACATCCCTGCAGAGCGATATACCACAAGAGCAATGTCTAAAGGTTTAGACTCTTTATTAACACAAAAATTTCAGCTTAAAAAATCAATCATAAATATCATGAATGATCAAGTCATTTTTGATCGTGCCGTAATAGAAAATAGCAATGTAGATTTTACTACCGTTAAAGCTGCAGCAATTAACTTCCTTAAAAAGCAAAAAGGGATTAGCAATGCAGTTGATTTAACAAATTTACAGAATACCACATTGCCAGAATTGTTAAAAACCAGATTAGCCAATGGTTATAATCCCAAATTAAGTGGCGACATTCAAATTATTGCTAATGCAGGCTGGTACAATTCGAGCTCATCAACAGGCATTGGCCACGGTGGCTGGTATAATTACGATGCACATATTCCATTGGTATTTATGGGTTGGGGTGTTAAACCTGGCAAAACCAATAAAACCTATTACATGTCAGACATTGCACCAACTTTAGCGGCAATGCTACAAATTCAAATGCCCAATGGGAGCATAGGTGATCCAATTATAGAGCTAACTCATCCTTAAGCTATTTCTTGTTTTTAGAAAGACAAAAGCAGGGCTACGATTTTCGCAAGCCCTGCTTTTCATTTATAGTCCTCATTTCTACGCCGCGGCGGATACATTCCAGACTATCATTTCGATCAGGCTTAAAAACTTAAAACAATACAATCTACAGCATTTGCAACCTATTCATTGCGGTTGGCTTTAACCAATTTTATTATTCGTCTATCAATTGGCAGTTATACCTATTCATTGCCGTTGGTTTCGACCAACGGTTATAAGAGAAATTGAATGACTTTGACATATGATGAAGCATAGCTAAAAACATTTCTCAAAATAGGCTATTCTTAATCGTTCTGTATCTATTAAGTGAATAATATTGCCAATCCTTAGTTTTTGCTAACTTTGTTAACCAAATACAAAAACCTACATGGAACAAATTCAAGTGTACAAACCCAAAAATAAAATTCGTTTTGTTACCGCTGCAGCCCTATTCGATGGTCATGATGCTACGATAAATATCATGCGCCGAATTTTGCAATCTTCTGGTGCAGAAGTAATTCATTTAGGACATAACCGCTCTGTTGAAGAGGTTGTAAACTGTGCGATACAAGAAGATGTTCAAGGTATTGCAATGACATCTTATCAAGGTGGTCATATCGAGTACTTTAAATACATGTACGATTTATTGCAAGAAAGAGGTGCAAAACATATCAAAATATTTGGCGGTGGTGGCGGAGTAATTCTTCCATCAGAAACAGAAGAATTACAAGCTCACGGTATAACCAGAATTTATTCTCCAGATGATGGTCGTAAAATGGGTTTGCAAGGCATGATCAATAACATGTTAGAGCAAACAGATTTCATCACAACAAAAGCAATCACTAACGAATTAGAAAATATTCCAAATAAAGAAGTTAAAAGCATTGCATCTGCTATTACAGTTGCAGAAAATGATCCAGAAGGTGCACAAAAGTTTGTTGATGAATTAAAAAAGTTGACTATTAAAAACCAAGCTCCTGTTTTAGGCATTACTGGTACAGGCGGTTCAGGAAAATCTTCTTTGGTTGACGAATTAGTTCGCAGGTTTTTAGTTGAAGTCAAGGATAAAACAATTGCCATTATCTCAGTAGATCCTTCCAAACGTAAAACTGGAGGTGCTTTATTGGGAGATAGAATCCGTATGAATGCCATCAATAACCCTAGAGTTTATATGCGTTCATTGGCTACTCGACAGGCAAATTTAGCCTTATCAAAAAATGTACAAGAAAGTATAGACATTTGTAAAGCCGCTGGTTACGATCTAATTATAGTAGAAACTTCAGGTATTGGACAATCAGATACAGAAATTACCGAACATTGTGATATTTCCTTGTACGTAATGACACCAGAATTTGGTGCGGCAACACAATTAGAGAAAATCGATATGTTAGATTTTGCTGATTTAGTTGCTATCAACAAATTCGATAAACGTGGTGCTTTAGATGCACTTCGCGATGTACGCAAACAATACAAACGCAACCATAATCTTTTCGATGCTAAAGATGAAGATATTCCTGTTTACGGAACAATGGCATCCCAATTCAATGACCCAGGTATGAACAATTTGTTCGTTGCATTGGTAAATGGTATCAAAGAAAAAACTGGTGTTGACTTCATTTCGCTAATGGAAATGACAGCTACACAATCCGAAAAAATTTATATTATTCCACCAGATCGCATTCGTTACTTATCAGAAATAGCTGAAGCTAGCGAAACCTATAATGAGTGGGTAGATAAACAATCTAAAATTGCCAGAAAACTCTATCAGCTTAAAGGTGTTATCGACTTCTCTAGTGATTTTTCAGGATTTGGTGAGGGTTTGCAAGATGCTTATAACTATTTAGAAGAACAATTAGACGGCGATTGTAAACGGCTACTTCGCCAATGGCCAAAAACAAAGCAGAAATATAAAGAAGAATTTTTCGTGTATAAGGTGCGTGATAAAGAAATAAGGCAGCCTTTATTTTACGAATCACTTTCAAAACTTCAAATTCCAAAGGTAAGCTTACCTCGTTATCAAGATTGGGGCGATATTTTGCATTGGTTATTAACTGAAAATGTACCTGGAGAGTTTCCTTATGCAGCTGGAGTATTTCCACTTAAACGCGATGGAGAAGACCCAACACGTATGTTTGCCGGAGAAGGTGGACCAGAACGCACTAATAAACGTTTTCATTATGTTTCTATAGGTCAACCTGCACATCGTTTATCTACGGCTTTTGATTCGGTAACACTTTATGGGGAAGACCCACATGTTCGGCCAGATATTTATGGTAAAATTGGCAACTCTGGTGTAAGTATTGCTACGCTAGATGATGCCAAAAAGCTATATTCAGGTTTTGATTTGTGTGCACCTTCTACTTCAGTTTCAATGACAATCAATGGTCCAGCACCAATGTTATTGGGCTTTTTCATGAATGCAGCTATCGATCAACAATGTGAAAAATACATTATCGAAAATGGCTTAGAACAAGAAATTGAAGAGAAAATTAACAAAATCTACAACAAAAAAGGAATTGAAAAACCAACTTATCAAGGGGAATTACCAGTAGGAAATAATGGCTTAGGTTTAATGTTGCTTGGTGTAACAGGTGACGAAGTCTTACCAGCAGAAATTTATGCTAAAATTAGAGCTTATGCAATTAGTTCAGTACGTGGTACAGTTCAAGCAGATATTTTAAAAGAAGATCAGGCTCAAAATACTTGTATTTTCTCAACTGAATTTGCATTACGGATGATGGGGGATATTCAAAAATATTTTATCGATGAAAAAGTAAGAAATTTCTATTCTGTTTCTATTTCTGGTTACCATATCGCCGAAGCTGGTGCAAATCCTATTTCACAATTGGCATTTACCTTAAGTAATGGTTTTACTTTTGTCGAGTATTATCTAAGCAGAGGAATGAATATTGACGATTTTGCTCCTAACCTTTCCTTCTTCTTTAGCAATGGAATCGATCCTGAATATTCAGTAATAGGTCGTGTAGCTCGCAGAATTTGGGCAAAAGCTATCAAAAATAAATACAAAGGAAATGATCGTTCTCAAAAACTAAAATATCATATCCAAACATCTGGTCGCTCACTACACGCCCAAGAAATTGATTTCAATGATATCAGAACAACATTGCAAGCACTGTATGCAATTTACGACAATTGTAACTCATTGCATACCAATGCATATGACGAAGCCATCACTACACCTACAGAAGAATCTGTTCGTAGGGCAATGGCTATCCAATTAATTATCAATAGAGAATTGGGTCTAGCTAAAAATGAAAATCCATTACAGGGCGCTTTCATCATCGAAGACCTTACAGATTTAGTAGAAGACGCAGTTTTAGCAGAATTCAAAAGAATAAATGATCGTGGTGGCGTATTAGGTGCAATGGAAACCATGTATCAAAGAGGTAAAATACAAGAAGAGAGTCTATATTATGAAACGTTAAAACATACTGGAGAATATCCTATTGTTGGTGTAAATACCTTCTTGAATAAAAATGGCTCCCCTACAATTGTTCCAGGAGAAGTAATTAGGGCAACAGAAGAAGAAAAAGAATTTCAGATCAACTCTTTAAAAGCTTTTCAAGATAGAAATGCAGATAAAACAGAAATTGCCTTAAAAAATCTACAAAAATCAGCAATTGCTGGAGATAATATATTTGAACACCTAATGGAAGTGTGCAAAATTTGTTCTTTGGGTCAAATTAGCAATGCACTTTATGAGGTAGGTGGGCAATACCGTAGAAATATGTAATAAGCTCCTAAACACAAAAAGCTCCAATATTGGAGCTTTTCTTATATGATTTCAATCTAGCTTAAGAAGCTATCCAACTAAATTTATAATCCATTGTAGGATTTTTCATTCTTTCCGCAATACGCAATAATCGAGCAGGCAAATTCATTACATAATCTCTCGCCTTCTCGCCAGCATCATTTAATTCATTTAAACTATCAATTTTCCATTCCTCGATTAGCTGTTGCATAATTTCAACATAATCGACTGCGGTATATACACCCAAACGTTGCGCTGCGTCTGTAAAATGACCAAAAGTTTGACCGATTTTCATTCCCATTTCACGTAGAAAGTGAGCAGGCATTACGATTTTCTTACGCATCATATCCTCAAAAGCAATCATTGCTTCATTAGGATCTACTTCAAAAATTTTAGACATAAAATCTTTATAAGCTTTAGCATGACGTGCCTCATCTGCAGCAATCACTCCACACATTTTAGAAAGTAACGTATCACCATCTTTTTTCGCCAAAGATGCTACTCTTCTATGCGAAATATTGGTTGCTAGCTCTTGAAAGCTTGTATAAACAAAATTACGATATGGATCATGACCAGTACCAATATCAAAACCATCAGCAATAAGATATTGTGTCGAAATTTCCATTTGGCGCATATCAACACGGCCAGATAAATACAAATACTTGTTTAAAAGATCTCCATGACGGTTTTCTTCACCAGTCCATAACCTATTCCATTTCATCCAGCCACCCTCTTCATCACGAGAAATATCATCCATCATCATCAACCAAGATTCGTAAGTTGGTAATGCTTCCTCGGTAATAGTGTCGCCAATTAATACAGCGACTAAATCATAAGAAAGATCTTTAGCATTCTCTCTCAAAATTTTAATATCTTGATAAAAAGAATCCTTAGTAGAATCTGGTAAAAAATCTGATGGCTGCCAGTTCGTATCTATAGGTTTCAAATAGGTAGGCATCATTTCTAGCATATATTTCTCAATATGTGATAATACTTCCCTTCTTGATCCGAAATTGATATTCATTGTTTTATAATTAAGGCACAAAGATAGGCATTACAGGTGGTTATCTGATGGTTTATTTGTAAATTATGCAGTACGAAAGGTATCGTTGCTTGTTAGTTTACATTAATTAATCTATTCTTAACCTTTGAAAAAATGTTATTAAAAATGCTCAGAAGAGGAATTACACTTGAGCTATCCATGTCCGTGCCGCTTTCCGTAATAGGGCCATTCGCTTTTGCCCAACCGGTATCTACCGCAGTCAGGTCTGGCTAACGGAGTGCTGCGCTGCTATTTGGACCATCCCCCAT
>Ga0247816_10000134_pt1 | contig 42489 bp, 30 predicted proteins | sample UWRJL209509C1_FD_179930 | JGI IMG/M metagenome (GOLD analysis project Ga0247816, IMG submission 179930) | Plant litter microbial communities from Arlington Agricultural Research Station in Wisconsin, United States - UWRJ-L209-509C-1 | ecosystem: Environmental > Terrestrial > Plant litter >...
TTCATCAGAAATTGCAGAACCTTATACGATAATGCTCTCGCTCATGTGTATGAGTTGATGCAAGCTGATATCGTAGAAGGTTCTGCAATTTCTGATGAATTGGAAATCTTGAGTCTATTAATTAAGGAATACGAATTGGTGCATTATCCTGTTTCTTTATTCATTACCCACAACGTCGTCGAATACGTTGTGTCCGTAAACTGCACTATTTAGGATAATGAAGCTAATGCACTTCTTTGAATTATTGAGAATTTTGTATCTTGAAATAAAAACCCGCGTTTATGAAACCAACAATCATTACTGCCGTTATCATTGGCCTTTGTGCAATTATAGCTTTTGCCTTAATAGGTAATGCCTACAAGTACCGTTCTAAAACAATGGAAACTATAGTAGTAACCGGCCTGGCGGAAAAAGATTTTAATAGTGATCTGATTGTGTGGAACGGTTCGTATTCCCGGAAGTCTTTTGATTTGAAAGAGGCATATAGTACATTGAAAACAGACGAAAACGCAATCCGTAGCTACCTGCTTAAAAAAGGAATTACAGCAGGACAAATGGTATTCTCATCAGTAGTGATCAATAAAGAATTTAGTCAGCAAACGAATGCAAACGGACAATATACTTCACAGGAGTTCACTGGCTACAATTTAACGCAATCGGTTAAAATAGAATCTAACGAGGTGGAAAAGGTAGATAAAGTTTCCCGTGAAGCGGCTGAACTGATTCAAAGTGGTATCGAGTTTAACTCTTCTGCACCGATGTTTTATAACACTAAACTGAACCAGGTGAAAATGGAACTGCTGGGTAAAGCAAGTGCCGATGCCCGTGCCCGCGCTGAAACAATCGCTAAAAATGCAGGCAGCTCACTGGGAGAATTGAAAAAAGCTACCATGGGTATCTTTCAGATCACTGGCAAAAATAGCAATGAAGATTACAGTTATGGAGGTGCATTTAACACCTCCAATAAATATAAAACAGGATCGATTACAATAAAAATGGAGTTTAGGGCCGATTAAACTTTGTAATTGACATAACGTTCTTCGAACGTGCCATCAGCAAAAAGGTCGATCAAACCGTAACCGGGAGCAGTTTCCCGGCGGTTCCCTTTCCACCAGGCACCGCTTACGGCACCATCGCAGATATAGGTAACATTGTTATAAACTACCTTGTCCCGCAAGTGGATATGCCCGCTTAGGCACAGCTTCACATTGGGATGCTGATAAAACAACTTGATAATTTTTGAAGTATCGGTATGCATATCGCCGCCGAGCATGGTCCATTTGTTTACAATATCGTCCTCGATCATGAGTGTGGCCGTGAGGATAGGAATGTGGGACATAATGAGTACGGGCATTTGTTTGTCGGTGTTTTGAAGTTCTTGCTCCAGCCAGTTGAACTGCTCATCGCCAAGTTTACCAATATACCAGGTCTGGTCAATATCAAGGTGTACGCTATCAAGGATAATAAACTTCCATCCGCCCTGCTGAAAGCTATAATATGGTTTTTGCAGCTGAAGCTGGTTCATGGAGTATTCTTTACCATAAAAAATATGGCCTTTGCTGTTCTCGTTCCACCAGATATCATGGTTGCCCAGGCAGTATTTAACAGGCAGGCTGCATTCTGATTTGATGATGCTGTGGGTAAGCTTCCATTGGTCATCTATTGTGGACAGGTTTTCTTTGTTCATGTCAAACACAACGTCGCCTCCGTTGAGGATGAGGTCTACTTTGGGCGACTGCTGTTGTACATGATGCAAACATTTGACGTAATTAGCAGGTGCGCCTAAGTCATTTTTCAAATGTACATCGGTCAAATGGGCAATTCTTAAAACAGGTTTTTCATTTTCTGCCGCATACAGGCTGCCAACTGGTAATGCGGTAGTTAATGCCAGACCGCCTAAACTTTTTAATACGTTTCTTCTATTCATCAGATATTAATGTGACTGGGTATAAAAAATAGCCAGCTGCAGGAATAAAGCAGCTGGCTAGAGGAATTACCAGTTAGGATTTTGTTTGAGATTAGGGTTTAGCAGGAGATCTTGTGTTGGTAATGGATACAGGTAATCCTTATTTTCGTTAAAGGATTTCGGCGTACCAGGGTTAACTACAATATTCCCAGCGGTACCTTGCTCGAGGGTAACATCAGTGCCAAGTTTAAGGAACTGTGCGCCTGGAACAGTTGGCTGGGTGCCGGTATACAATACCAGGTCTGTTTTTCCATCGCCGTCTAAATCGTAGTTGCCGGCACCAGGAAAGTAAGCGCCTTTGAACTGGTCGGTAAGCAGGTGCCCTTCTTTCCAGCGCATAAGGTCGTTCCAGCGGAAGCCTTCCATTACAAGTTCAATCCTGCGTTCCCTGCGGATCTCGAGGATGACGCCTTTGTTTAGGCCGGTTACATTAATGTACTGAGCGGCGAGGTAAGGATCTGCATTGGTGTTTGCCGCTGCTAAGTTTAGTGCGGGCATGCCAACGCGGCTTCTCAGTTTCCCGATCGATTTATCAAGGTCGGCCTGGGTAAGTGTACCCAGTTCTGCTTTTGCTTCTGCGAAGTTCAGCATTGCCTCTGCAAGCCTGAATATTGGCAGTGGAGTGGGTGATTTACCGTTGGCATCGTTTGCCTGTGCAGTTACAAACTTGGTAAGTTGATATCCGGTTACAGTTCCTGCATAGGACGGTGCAATTGCGGTAGTGCCGTCTACACGTTTATAGCCCGGTGTGCGGATAGTTTGCGACATTCGCGGGTCCCGGTCTTTGGTTTCTTCAAAAAATTGCTTGGTGGCATAACCTGGTTGGTCGGTAAAGCGGCTTCCGTCTTTCATCAGGTAACTGTTGACCAGTCTTTTTTCCAGTCCAGGTTTACCAAAGGATGGTGAAACAGTGTAGTAGTTTACGTTATGGTAAATCTGAAGAGCAACACTGTACTGCCTGGCAAGAATAACTTCCGTGGTAACTACATCGAGCGAATGGAACAAATCACCATAGGCTTTATCAGCGGTGCTGTTGTAAAGTAAATACGGACCCTGATCCATCAGTTGTTCTGCCGCTGCTGCCGATGCCTGTAAAAAGCGGTCGGCATCTTTCAGTGCAAATTCTGAATGGTACTTCCTAAAGGTACCTTCTGTTAGGCATAATCTTGATTTCAACGCAAGCGCTGTCCATTTGTTGACTTCACCAGGAGATTGTGCAGTTGGTAAATTGGCAATGGCAAAGTCGATATCGTTCATTACAGAGTCCATTACGAGTACCCGTGAATCGCGGCCTTTTGTTAGCTGTGTATCATCGGTTGTTTCTATTGGCTGGGAATACCACGGCACGTCGCCATAACGGGCAACCATAGTGGAATAGAAATATGCCCTGAAGAACCTTGCGGTGGCAGCATATTTATTGCTGATGGATGAACTAAGGCCTCCGCGACGGTAGTTTTGCAGGAAGTAATTGACGTTCCTTAAATTTTTCCATTTCCATCCACCGCCAGATACTGGAACTGTACGTCTGCCAATAACCTTATCGCTGCTTCCGTTGAGGACAATATTGTCGGCGTTTTCGGTATAGAGACTGGTGAAAGAGTTGTCAGGTACGGATTCGCTGTCTTCGCCATCTGCAGTAGGTAACATGCTGTCATAAAATGACAAAACATATAAATGAAGTTCGTTCTCGGATGCAAAACTCTTGTCTGGTGAGATTTGGGAAAGCGGCTGTAAGTCCAGCGATTTCTTGCAGGAAGAGAATAAAAAGATAGCTAGGATTGCGGTATATATAAGTTTGTTCATGATGTGAAGATTAAAATGTGATATCTAATCCGGCTGTATATGATTTCATAAATGGATAGGAGCGTCCGCCAGCATCGGATGCATCAGGCGTGATGGCTTCGGGATCGATATATTTTGTTTTGAGTTTGGTAAGTGTGAACAGGTTCTGCCCGGTAAAGAAGAAACGAAGGCGCTCAATTTTCCATTTTTTAACAATTGATGATGGAATATTATAACCGAGTGTTGCGTTTTTCAGCTTTACGTAGGCGAGGTTCTGGATGTACTTATCGTTGTTATAATATAACTCGCCACCTGAATAGGCTGCATACCCCCTGTTTAAAGGAAAATAAGAGTTCGGATTTTCTGGTGTCCAAAGTTTACTTTCATAATCTGAAGGGATGAATGAAGAGTATGGCCTGCCGAATGTGCCCCAGAACATGCCTGCTTCTGTATTTGGATACCAGTTTTGTTTGCCTATACCCTGAAAGAATAAGGACAGATCAAAATTGTTCCAGTTGAAGGAAGCATTGATTCCATATGAATAACGAGGCAGGCTGTTACCAATTTTACGCAAATCGCCATGGTCGTTCAGTGTGTTTTTGCCATCGTTGATCACGCCATCGCCGTTGAGGTCTTTAAATTTAAGGTCGCCCGCATGCAGCTGGCTCCATTCGCCCGGTGAACCGGTACGTTGTCCGTCTACATAATCCTGATTGATGGTCCAGTTTTTAGCTTCTTGGTCTGATTTGAAATAACCATCGATGCTGTAACCCCAGATTTCGCCTAATTGCTGACCAACATAGTAGTTATTCAGGAGGTTATTGGGATTATCAAATCTGGTGATCTTTGCTTTATAATCTGATAAGACTACGCCAAAGCTATAGCCAAATGGTTTGCCCATCAGTTTGCCTTTGTCCTGCCAGTTGATGGTCAGGTCCCATCCTTTGGTCAGCAAGTCGCCCGCATTTTGTTTCGGTGATCCGGCACCATATACTGATGGAAGGGTTTTTCCGTCGATTAGCATGTCTTTTGTTTTCCTGGAATACCAGTCGAACGAACTTGATAACCTATTGTCAAGGAAGGACACATCCGCTCCAAAATCAAGTGAAGTAGATTTTTCCCAGGTGAAGTCGGGTACTACAGGATTAGGGGCACTTAAGGTTTGTGCCTGACTGCCGTTAACCACCCATTTGGAGAGTGTGGCGTTCATCACGGGGATATAAGGGTACAGGTTACTGGCACCTACACCTACATCCTGATTACCCAGGGTACCGTAAGAAGTTCTCAGCTTAAATTCTGAAACAATAGGTTTCGCTGCCTGGAAGAATTTCTCTTCGCTGATCCTCCATCCTGCGGAAACCGAAGGGAAAAAACCATAGCGGCTGTCTGTAGGGAACCTTGATGTACCATCATACCTGCCGTTGGCTTCGAACAGGTAACGGCCCTTGTAATCATAATTTAACCTACCGAAATAGCCTAATAAAGCCCATTCACTTGCATTTCCGGTTGCCTGCTGTGCGCCTGTGCCCAGGTCGATCTGGTTTAGATCTTCGGATAACAGGTTCTGGCGCATGACAGAATTGTTCTTGTATTTCTGCAGTTCGTAATTGTAACCGGCGGTGAGTTTGAAGTTGTGGTCTTTGACCTTTTTCTCATAGGTAGCGAAAATGTTGACCGAATGGTGCTGGTCCAGTTTAGTGGATTCGGTAAGCTGGTCGTTCCCGTCATAGTTGATCAGGCCGGGGTTGATGGACCAGGGAATAAGTGTGCTGCGCTGGAAATCACTGTATGGGCTGAGCTGAAAGGTGTAATTGGCATTTAAGTTCAGGCCTTCGATAATATTGGCAGTGAAACCTGCGGTACTACGGAAGTCGTAGCTCTTGGTGCCTCCAAATGTTTTGCCGTCCTGCAGCATGGCATATTCATTGGCGCCGTAGTTATTGAGATTAGTGCGCAGGGTAAAAGTACCATCGGGGTTCTGGGGTACATAGGCTGCCATGGCATGGTTATATAGTCCCGGATTGTTGGAGTTGTAACCCCTGCCCGGCCAAACATAGTCATTGGCGCCGAACTGGGTATTGGAATATACCGTCATCCATTTGGACAGGTGGGCGTTTACTTTTGCCCTAAAGTTATAGGCGTTGTAAACGTCTTCACGCAGGTTGGACTGGTAGATACCTTCCTGGCGGAAGTACCGTCCGGAAAGCAGGAAATCAACTTTTTCATTACCACCTGTGATGCTCAGATGGTGTTCCATCTGCGGGGTGTTTTTCTTGAAAAGGAAATCCCACCAGTTGGTGCTGCCATAATATACATACTGATCTTGCCCGTTCCGGTTTTGTATCACTACGGAGGGCAGGTTTTTATCTGTTTGTCTCAGTTTGAGCTGGGCATAATCTTCTGCGGTATAACCACTATAGCTGTTACCTACGTTCCTTGAAAAGGCTTCGTCAACCAGACGCAGCTGATCGTACCCGTCAGTAATAAAATCCGTTTTGGTGGTTACCTGTTGCAGGCCGTAATTGCTACCATAGTTGATAGTAAGCTTTCCATTTTTTGCTTTTTTGGTAGTAACGAGAACTACACCAAATGCCCCGCGTGCCCCGTAGATAGCTGCGGAAGCTGCATCTTTTAATACAGTTACGGATTCTACATCGTGAGGGTTGAGCATATTGACATCTCCTGGTACCCCATCAATCAGGACCAGGGGTGAACCACTGATATTGGTAATGGAGGCAAAACCCCGGACGTTGAATTTTCCGGTACTGCCGGGATGGCCGTCGCCAAAGGTGATATTGAGATTGGGCACAGTTCCCTGCAGCGCTTGCGCGATTCCCGCAACGGGCCTGTCATCAAAGATTTTGCCGTCTACCTGGCTTACCGCCCCGGTTAGGTTAACCTTTTTCTGAGTACCGTAACCTACCACAACAACTTCGTTGAGGCCGTTAAGGCTGGCCAGCAATTTAACATCAAGATTGGTGGTTTGCCCGGCTTTGATGCTGACATTGCTGAACTGCTGCGTTTGGTAAGAGATATAACTTACGGCTACGGTATAGGTGCCTTCGGGTAGATTGGTTTCATAATTTCCGCCCTGATCTGCCCGGATGCTTCTATTCAATTCCACAATCCGGATCACTGCGTCAGGCAGGAACAGGCTTTTTTCGTCGACTACCTTTCCGGTTAACTTTCCCGGCTGTTGTTTGCGCAGTTCCTCTCTGTTGAGTGCATTGATGACTACTATGCCGTTTACTTCTTTGTATCCCAGGGCATGGTTTTCTAAAAGTTTGCGGAGTATCTTTTCCAGCTTCTCTTCTTTGAAACTCATTCCCGAAACGTTGATTTTGCTAAGCAGGCGACGGTCGTACGCAAAGTTGACATGGCTCTGCTGCTGCAAGCCGAGTAGTGCGGATTCAAGACTTTCGTTTTTAATAACTACCGAGACACGCTTTTCAAGGGACTGCCCTTCGCTGGCAAAAGAGGGCAGGAGTAAGGCGGCGGAAGTGAGAATACTCAGGAGTATAAAAGTGATCCTCATCGTTTTTAGGATAATGGTGTTAAAATTTAATTTCATACATTGTATGGCTTTTAATTGTGAAAGATTTTGGGCATATGCCGTTTCAGCGGCGTTTAGAAGAGATGGTTGTTTCAGCAACCGTCTCTTTGTGTTTTACTCTTGTGGCTTTAGTATATTTCTATCGTATCCCTCCTTTTTTTAATGCTTCGTTTGTGTATGGCTGCAATCACTTCAACGGCCTGTCCGGCACTCATAGCGGTACTCAGTGTAGCGGTAAAATGCTTTTTGGCAATCTGCTGATTGGTGGTGCTGACGCTTATGTTGAAATTCTTACGTACCAGCACGGCCATTTCCTCAAAGGATGCGTCGTTGAGGATGAGGCTGCCCTTCTGCCAGTCGAGCAGGTGATGGTCTAGCGCTACTAGTGAAACTTTGTTTTTATGCTTGTTGTAAATGAGTTGTCTGCCTTTAACCAGCATGGCTACAGGTTGGTTGGGAATCATTACACCTACCTTACCACTGGTTACGCCAACAGAGAATTTATTCAGTTCTTTATACGCACGCACGTTGAAAGAGGTACCAAGCACCTGTGTGGTCATTGGCCCGCTACGGATGATAAAAGGCCTTTTTGTGTCATGTTTGACTTCAAAGTACACCTCTCCGTCAAGTATTTGTACGTTTCTTCTGGTACTGAAGTCGGTAGCGATACGAATAGCCGATGCGCTGTTCAATGTGAGTGTGGATCCGTCAGAGAGGGTAACCACCTTACGCTGGCCCGCTGCGGTTGAGATGTTGCTGAAAGCGACGACGGGTTTGGTTGCCGGCTGTTCAGGTGAATACCACAAAAGCCCGGCGGCAAGCACCAGCATAACAGAGGCAGCAACTTTCATCCAGGTGTAATTACGCTGAACTTTCAATTGAGATACTGCAGCAGGCTCTTTTTGTGATAGAAGGTTGTTCGGTAATACATGCTGTTTTGCTAAGCTATGCTGCGTTATTATCTGAGGAGCATTTTGCAATGAAGTTTCCTTTTGCAATGGAGACTCTTTTTGTAAGGCGTGCCCCTTTTGTAATGAAGGTTCAATCTGCATCCAGATAGCCTCTTTTAATTCCTGCTCCTTTTCTGCCGATAGCTGCACGGGTGTGTTGTTATCATTTTTCCGGTACCAGTCGTCAACGCTTTTTTCTTCTTTGGCAGATGACTTCCCCTCAAGGTATTTTTTAAATAGTTGCTTTAGCTTAAAGCTGTCCATGTGTTGTGCTTTTGACAGGATATCATAGCTGGAGGCTTTTGGTACTACAGGAAAATGTTAAGTTTATATTAACTTATGGTACGCTCATTTTTTCTGATGGGCAGAAAGAAACGTTCTGAGGCGTCTCAGCGCTTCGGTGACCTGGTTTTTTACGGTTTGGTCGGATATTTTAAGTTCCAGGGCGATATTGGAAACAGAAAGATTTTCTTCGCGGCTCATCTTAAAGATTAGTTTCATCCTCCCGGGCATATCTTCAATTGCCGAATCAAGCAGCATACGCAGTTCTTTGTTTTCCAGGAGATGGTCTGGCGGAATGGTTTCAGGAAGCTCAAACAGCAGCTCCTTTTTTATTTTCGCACTGGTATAGGCGTAATAACTGATGACCCTGTATTTAACTGCTGTATATAGGTATCTCAGGATTTCATCTTCTTTGCTGATGCTGATCTCCTGCCTTCTGTTCCATAGGGATACCATTACATCCTGAACAATATCTTTTGCTTCATCCTCATCTACGCTTTTACATGCCTTGATGTAGAGTGTTTTCCAATGGCGATCATATAAAATCCGGAATGCAGCGGCATCATCTGCCCTAATTGCAGTTAACAGCGCTATATCGGATACAGATTGAGCAAAGGACATGTAACAGCAAAATTATGCAGATATATGATGCAAATACATGGAAGTATGTTATCAAAATATTAATTAGTGTTAACCGTTGCGAGAACTATGGGGATAGAAAGGCCGGAATGATAAATATTTTAGCATGGTGTTTGATGTAGATTGAGAAATTTACATCATGAATAAGTTCTCCTATGTGGTAATGTTAGCCGCGGTAGCCTTGATGGCACAAGCTTGTGGCAGTTTATCTTCAACTACAGGCTCTAATACCACTGGAAATGATACGATAGCAACTTACATGACGAGCGTTGTAGGAAGTTCAAATACCCCGGGGACACCCAGAACAGGGAATTATAGTCAGGAATCGCTTGCGATCAGCTCTACTGCAAATACCTCCGGACCAAGTCCTACTCCAAGTCAGCTTGCCGACTTTAACAGCGGCGGAAAATCTAAAAAATCAGGCGCTTACTATTCTCAGCGATTTATACAGCTGGTGTCGTTCGCCAAAATTACTGAACTGAAATTGAGTCAGCTTGCTGCTTCAAAATCAAAAAATAACGCTGTTAAAAATGCAGCCGCCAAACTGCAGGAGAATTACAATGTAATAGGCGAAGAGCTCAATACCCTGGCCTCTTCGAAAAGAGTGGCTGTACCCGGATTGAACCAGTCGTTTAGTGACGACCTCAATGAAAATATGGCTAAACTGGAAGCTGCTAACGATGAAAAGTTTGATGAAACCTTTCTAAAAATTATCATTAAAGAGCAAAAAGGAACCGTCGGCATTTTTGATGAGGGCGTAAAATCCGACGATCCTGCGATCAGAACTTATGCGGGGAAATATTTGCCCCTTTTAAAAGCGCAACTCAAAGATCTTGCAGAATTGCGTTAGAAAAATTTTAGGGGGGTTAGTCCTCCAAATCAATCCAAACCGATTGGTTTCTTACCCTTATATCAGATGTGTTAATGCGGTGAAGATCCAGGTCCCATTCTTCGGCAGCGTTCATAATTGAATGCGCATCATCATGTCTTTTTCCTTGGTTCATTAAGCGGATCATAGTCTCGTGTCTGCCCTCAATACGTACTGGTATAGCCTGGAACACCCTTTTCTCAGGTTCGATGTTCGTCAATTTTCTCAACTGCAGGCCTACTAAATCTATCATCTCCCAAACGCGGGCGAATAACGTAGCTGACTGAACAGGAAAATTCTGATTGTAGTTCTTTTGATTTTTGGTACGTTCCATGGGAGATATTTTTCTAGTTAGAATTAGTAATTGCAATATAAAAATAAATATTCATACAACTACTAAGTATAATAATAAAAAGGGTAAATATGTGTAATATATTCCCCAATGACCTTATCTTGCTAGGAAATATTATCCGATTTACTTAGGTTGTATACATTATTATTGGTTGTTCTTGCTTATAATTAGTTACAGAAGTATATATTATCTTATAAAGAAACAATATGGTTAATAAATTTAACTGGGGACTTTTCGCCCGATAGCCATCACATGGGAAACGGTTTTCACGATATCTTATAGAATCACACTTTTATGTGTTATGCCAACTTAGATATAGGTTGTAATTGCCTATTAGTCAGAGTATTCGGCATCATTTTGGGTAAACAAATTGCGTAACTTAGTGTTCATAGACCAATTGACACCAATTCATCACCTACCGGGAAAAATATGAATGTTTTAAATAATAAGGGAATTAACTATAATCTGTTCACAGGAATTCTGGAGGATATGCCCTCAGCGCCCAAAACAGTAATTAACACGATCAATCAGTATTCATTTTGTATAGCGGAAGGAGATGTTAAATTTAAAGAGGCGCTGCTTCAGTCGGAAATACTTTTGCCTGATGGCGATGGGATAGTTTTTGCTGAAAGGGTGCTTACGGGAAAGAAAATCAAGAAGATTTCTGGTACCGACCTTCATTTGCATTTACTGGCCACATTGAATAAAAAGGGTGGCAGATGTTTTTATTTAGGCTCTGCACCAGCAACACTGAATAAAATTAAAGACAGGCTGAAAATAGAGTACCCGAATATTGAAGCGGGATTTTATTCCCCGCCTTTTAAAACGGAATTTTCTGATCAGGACAATCAGGAAATGCTTGACGCGATTAATTCATTCAAACCGGATGTTTTGTTTATTGGGCTAACTGCACCGAAACAGGAAAAGTGGTCGCATGAGCATAAAGCGGCAATAGACGCAAAAATCATATGTGCAATTGGAGCGGTGTTTGATTTTTATGCAGGAACTGTGCACCGCCCGGGGCCTGTTTGGGTATCTATGCGTTTGGAATGGTTAGGCAGATTAATGAGCGAACCAAAAAGAATGTGGCGTCGGTATTTATATTTCGGTCCTGTTTACCTGTTTATGATCCTGAAAAAGAAATTGAATATCAAAGGCCAAACTCCTGTAGTTTAGTTGAGGCATTAGTTTGCGCGGGCGATAGTTGTAAACGGCAGGAAGTATAAATTGATATCAACAAGAAAGCGCTTCAGATTAGCGACGGTATAACTTCATGCTAATCGCTGCCTTATAAATATCCAGCAGTTGCTGAAAGTTCCGCTCGGGCGAATAATTGCTTACATAGGTGGTCCTGGCATTTTGACGGAACACATTTTTTTTAGATCGGTCCATTTGCTCAAATTCGGTTACCGTTTTACTTAGATCTTCGCTGCTGCCCACATTAAAAGTAAGTCCGTTATATTGGTCGGTTACCAGGTTTTTCATGTTTCCATGATTGGATGTGATCACCGGAATGCCCCTTGAAAAAGCCTCAATTACTACCATTCCAAAGGTTTCGTACCAGAGTGACGGGAAAATAAGCGCTTTAGCATGATCGAGCAAGTCAACAATTTGTTTTTTCTTTTGCTCTCCCTTAAAGGTTATGTTTTTATATTTTGCTGCGTATTCTGTTACAACATCGGCCAAAGGCCCGGTGCCTACAATGACCAGGGGCAACTGGTTTTCTGCAAAAGCGGCCAGCAGGACTTTTAATCCCTTTTCTTCGGTGAGTCGACCAACATACAGATAATACGATGATTGAATATCCGGAATGGTATCAGGGCCAGGATAAACAAAGTTGGGTTTTACCACTAATCTATCCGCATAAGGCTGCAGGGCAGAATCGGAAAACAGTTCTTTTGAGTGAATGCCAAGCGAAATAAAGCGGTCGACACGTTTCCATGTGCCGATTTTATGGTGCAGGTACATGGATAAAGAGATCCAGAAAGTAATTAGTGAGGAGTTTTGATACACACCTTCTTTTACCGCCAGCCATGGAAAACCTGGGGATATAGAATCCATAAACAGCGTGTTGTTATGGAAAAGACTGCCCGATGGGCATAACAGCCTGTAGTTATGAAGTGTCATGACCAGCGGAGTGCCGGTATTTTTTACCGCATAAACCACTGCCGCCGAGCCACTGAAGTGGAGGTTATGGATATGCACCACATCTGGCTTGAAGGAGGCAATTTTTGCTTTGGTTTGCCGGTACGAACTAAAATTAAAAGGCAGTTGCGCCAGCTTGAGCAGCGTGTTGCCGCTATTGCTGAAGCTGAGGAGTTCTACTGTGAGGCCATTTGACCGCAGTAATTCCATTTCATTCTCTACTACGCTGTCTTCACCACCTTTCAACTTATAGTAGGTATGAATGATCAATACTTTTTGCATTAACTCGCTTTTTTTACCCTGTTTGTAGCTTTTAGAAATTCATTGATCAGTTTGCGGGTAATCAATGATTTTAGGCCGTATGGTTTTTTGATCTGTGCCTGTAATTCTGGAACAATATAATCTGACGTACAGTATTTGAATGTCCTTTTGACACCTTTATCTATAGGGGTAACCAGATAATTGATACCATAGGTATTAGTGGATTCTTCATCGAAACCGATATTGCTCACTTTGGACAGGATTGGATAGATCACTTTCATCCGGTTTTCTGCCACATGTGCCTGCATCTGGATATCCCAGGTGGAGATGGTGCCTGCAATTTGCTTTTTGAGCATACGCACCAGATCGTACCCTTCGGCATTTAATCTTTTCTTAAATCCTGGTGAGGTATTCATGAGTTCGTTCAATTGGTCTTTGTCCCAGATTACTTTTTTTACGCGGTCTGACCAGCTGGCCCATCCATAGGAACAGAAACGTTTATATACGATAGTATCATAAGGATACTGTTTGTTGTTGATAGGGAATACGTAAGCAGTAATACAAAAAACGGAGCTGTCCTTGCGGTAAAAGTTGAGTCCGTCCATCAGGTATTTGATATAGTTGGGAGAAACAATCAGGTCATCTTCCACAATGATAAACTCATCATAGTTTTCGCTTAAAAAAGTAAGTCCGGCCTGAAAATTAGGGCCCGTGCTGAAGTTTTTCTCGCGGTAATGTTTGATTACGTTTCTGAAACCGGTAATGGAATCGATATAGGAACGCACTTCTAAAATGGCCTCTTTGTCTTCTTCGCGTTTGTAGCCATCACTAAAAAAGATAATATCCATTGATGAACATTCCGGATTTTTCAATAATGCATCTATGCAGCTTTTCAATTTGGCAGCCCTGTTATAACAAAACACGCCTATAATAATTGATCTTTCCATGTTGATTTATCTAGTTTATTTTTTGAATTTATCCCATAACACCGGGAACAGCGTCTTCATCCATAATTTTATTAAAGCCTCTGGCACATGTGATGGAAAATGTATTTTGATAAATTCCATATATTCTTTGTAGGCCAGTCCTTTTGGGCTCTTGAGGTATTTGATCCGTTCTTTAAGGGATACAGATGATGATTTCCAGTTGTTTCCATGGTCATCTATGCAGCTGCCCAGCACCCCGGGCATCACCACGGCTTTGAAACCTGCTTTTTTTGCAGTGAGCGTATAATCGAAATCGGCAATACTGTGGGTATAGCGGTCGGACAAAATCCCAATTTTCTGCACCACTGCCCTGGGGACCAGCATAATGTTGGCATTGGCGAGGTCGCACTCTATGTATTCGGTTTCACTATAAGCAGAATAACTTTGTACTTTTTTCTGGTTATATAACTTGCGGCCACCATAAGAGATCTCATTGGCGGAATCAATGGTACTGCCAATAGCCAAAGAATCCTTAGATTCAGCATGTGCGTCATAATAGGTGAGCATTTTGCGGATGGCATCCGTCTCGAGAAAAGTATCATCGTTGAGCAGGAAGTAATAATCCGGATCGGTTTTTCGCGCCTCCGTCCAGGAGTTGCGCATTCCGCCGGCCCAGAACAGGCTCCCGCTGCCTTTGAAGATGGTGATATCAGGATACAGTGCTGTAACGGCTTCCCTGGTACCGTCAGAAGAATTGTCATCAGTGATAAACACAGTGAATTCTGTGCCTGCAGGTAATTCCTGGGCATAGAGACTGGAAAGGCAGGATAGTGTTTTGTCCTTTCTGTTAAAGGTTGCAAGTAATACGGCTATCTTCATTAGGCTGCTTTTTGAAGTAAACGGATCTTTTTCGCCCTTTTTCTCAAGGCACGGTAATAACTCAATACATAATATTCCAGGCGCATCTGCAAAGTCATGCGGGGGATACCGAGGGTAGTTTTAACAGTTTCCATATAGGCTTCATCGCTGAGGCCAAGACTGAAATGTCTGCTGTTGTTGACCAGCGTTTCATATAACCTTGCCAGTCCGAAAGTTTTCTCGGAAGGCAGGTGCCAGATGGCGATATTGGCATCGTTTTCCTCTACGTTGCGGTAGAAAACAGGGTTTGTCCAGAACCTTTTCAAGAGGTCTGTTCTTGGGCTTGCCTTGAAACCATTTTTATAATAGAGGTAACTTAAGGTTTGGGCTTCTTCATTGAATTTGGGCAAGCCTTCTTCGTATCTTCTCATCAGTTCTGGCCATAATTCAAGGAAACTGCTGAAAAGGGTATTGATATTTTTCACGCTGGCCAGGAAGAATTCGCCGAGATGGTAACCTGGGATTTCATTAACTGGTTTGCCTGATAAATCTTCGTACAAGTGTTTCATATCTACACGGCTTAAGCCATGGATGACCAGCTCTGTAGAGCAGGGATCTTCAAAAGAGATGAAACCGGCAGGACGGGCTTCTTCAAACAGTTCGGCCGCGCCTTTGGTGAAAATACAATCCGAATCAAGGATCAGGTATTGATCGTTGGGGTTTTTGTTGTTTGCAACAATATATTCAAGGATGGAGAATTCGTAAAACTGGTTTTGGAACAGGTTGAAATATCCCTTAGGGGTTTTGTATTTGAAATCGGTAAAGATGACTTCCACCTCCAGTTCCGCCAGCATATCTTTTACATTTCTGCCATCTACAACCGGCAACACGTTTACATTGGTAAACAGCAGGTGTTTTTGTGTATGATTGAAACGTTTGCTGGTTGCATAAAACAGTACGAGGCAGCGCCAGTAGATATTCTGGTGTTTTTGTCCGGATGATTTCTCCCCGGTTTGAGGATAGATACTTTCTTCCCCTTTAACGTCGGCACATAACCAGGTACATATATAATTCATAGTAGTAGATTGTAGCAATGATTAATTTGATAATTCGTATTTTTTTCTTTGGGTGATGATGATGGTTTCTCGCGGTCGTTCTTCTTCCACTTCTTCTTGCTCTGGCTCTTCAACGGGTTCCCTTTCCAGGTAATACAGGCAGATGCCCACATGGCCCCAATAAATTAACGGGAGTACATAACTGAATGAAAAGAGCAGGCCTGCCAGGGAGAATGCAATCAGCACCACTGATTCCTGGCTTAACCTTTTACTGAAGGCTTTGTACCCGAGGTAAATCACGTAGGAGTATTTGAGGAACAAACCAAAGAAGCCATGGTAAAAAAGCATTTCCATATACCCTTCATGAAAATGCTGGCCAGATTTTGCCGGCCACCAGTCTACCAAGGGGTTTTTCATTTCAAAACCTTCAAAGGTCCATCCGAAAAACGGACGTTCCAGTGCCATCGGGAAATAGGTAGCACGCTGGTCGGCCCTGAATTTCCCTGTTCCGTCTTCGCGTGCAGGATCAAAAATTTCACTGAAACGTTCTCCCAGGAAAGGCAACATAGTTGGAAAAACCTGTGAGACCACAAAGGTAACCAAAGCCAGGGCAAGGATACTTCCCAGTGCCAACCGGGCCACTTTTCCCATCGGAATGATATTGTTCCTGATTGCCATAAACAAATATGCACCCAAAGCAAATAATGCGCTGGCCCAGACTGACCGGTGTTGGTGGATGAGGATGACAACAAAGCAAAACAAAAAAGCAGCGAGGTATTTGGCTTTGCCCAGTTTAAGGTATTGGTTAAGGAAAAAGATAAGGGGCACGATCATCATAAAGATGGAACGCGCGTGAATAATCCTGCTGTCGCCTGAAAAAGGGCCATAGTCGTCCATGGTCACCATCTCGAGGCTAAAGGAGAACGTGCGACCGTAAACGGCCATAAATACCACATACAGCACTAAGTAGAATTTGGCCATAAACTCCAGCAGGTCGAGGTCCAGCGAACGGCTTATGCACTTGACATAGATAGTAAAGGCCACTGGAAACAGCACCGTAAACATGGTGAGCTGCTGGAAAATGGTGCCGTAGTTGATCATGGAATCAAACATGAGCCTGACCAGAATTACCATCATCAGGCCGATATAAATCTTCTCGTTGCGTTTGAGGTTATTGAAATTGTACAGGATGAAGGCAAAAAGCACGATGCTAAGCAGTTTTTCGTACATGAGCACGATGACCGACACAGGCATAACCAGCCAGGAAAAAATATTCTCCATTAGCAGAAGTGTAAAGAATATCACGAGGAATTCCTTCACATAGAACTGGTAATTGAATATTTTAATAACGCGGTTCATCATATTAATCTTTTAACCCTGTTGATTACTTTTGGTACGATATGCGTGAGCTGGATAGCATTGAGCAGGTTATTGAGCATAATCACTTTCATGCTGTTACGGTTGTCTACCCATTTGATTTCCCTTTCCCCGCGCAGGTACATGCTCTGGAAGGTTTCTTCCTTTTCAGGAATGATAGCGCGGTAGATCTCAGCTTTTTTATCGACCAGTTCTTTATTGATATACCCCAGGTGTTTTAACCTGAAATTGGTGTTGCTCTTTAGGCCCTTGATACCTTTTACATTTGGCGAATCGATGATCAGGTTTTGGAAATGCCCTGAGGGGTGCTCGCGCCACATGATACGGTCGTGCCCCGACGAATAGTTTAAGCGGTACCACGAACCTGCAAAATGTTCGCGGTCGGTAAAGTGAAACCTTCTGAAAGCAAATTTATTGTAGATTTTACTGCTCATCAGCTTGTCGAAATGTGCACGTGTGAGCTCGGGCTCAAAGATCTCATCGATATCCAGCCACAGGCACCAGTCTGGTTTGCGCATACGGACATGATCATACAGCAGGTTTTTGTCGCGACCTTCATTATAACCTTCGGTACGGATGATGTCAACTACTTTGGGATGGGCTTTCAGGGCTTCATAAGTTCCATCAGTGGAGCCATTATCGAGCACCACAATCTCATCTGCAAGTTTCTCAAAACATTCCAGCCATTCTTTTGCGAAGAACATTCCATCCTTTACACGGAGCATAACAACTAATTTAGCCATAGGTCTTAATGTTCGTTTAATACAGTTTGTTTATTAATATTAGTTTTGAATACAGATGAGAACATTGTTGATACATCATCTCTTAGTGCTTTGTCAATAAGCAGCGTTACCCCTGCAAATACTACGGTGAAACTTACGCCGTTTAATAATATCCGGGTGATGTACATTTGTTCTGGTACCACCGTGTTGAAGAGATAGCTGAATCCCCATCCCGCCAATGCGGCCAGCGGTAAAATCATTGACCATAGTTTAAGCGAATGACTCATGAATTTCATGTTGAGGAAACCCAATTTGTATAAGCGGTAGGTGAAAAAGATAAAATCCACGCAGATATTGAGTGTGATCATCACCACCAGTAATCCCATAATTCCAAAAGGTTTGGTAACCAGATAGTATAAGACTCCCGCGAGCACGCCTTTTGTAATATTGATGAAACTATTCATTTTGATATCGCCCAGGGCGTAACCCATGTTGGCCATAAAATAACCCAGCAGGTCGAAGAAGAAATTGGCGATCAGTAGAAACACAATCGCGTCTCCCGCATACTTATCCTTACCCGTCCAGGCGGTGATAAGGTTATGGTAGTTGAAACAGAAACAGAGTGCAATAAAGGCCGCGGCGTAGACAAAATACTTGAATTGTATATTGATCAGGCTCCTGATACCATCATATTCACCTTTGCCATGCGCATGGGAAATGGTAGGCATCAATGCTACCGAGTGACGGCCAATGAGCGACTGCGTCATCTGGATGGGGCGTTTATTGATTTCGAAAATGGTGATCATGGAGGGAGCGACAAAGCGGGCCAGCACGATCATATCCATACTTGCTGCAAAACCACCGATGATTCTTGATACTGAAGTAAAAGAGAATATTTTGATAAACTTTTTAAAGTGGGTACCGCTGAAGGTGATATGCAGCTTGTCCCTATTTAATACACGTTTCAGCGCAGCGAGGTTAAAAATATTGATGTAGAGCGCACGGCACAGATTGGAAAAGGCAATGGAAATAACGCCGAAGCCTAAAAACAGGAGCGTGACGTTTATAATAAGAAAGAGCACATTCCCCGTAAGTGAACTGATGGCCACAGGTGCCGAATTTTGCAATCCCTGGTTGATGCCCGACAGGCTGAAAGACACCAGCGACATACCAGTAGCAATGATGGAAAGCAGCAATGCCGTTTGTAACCCATCGTACTTTGATACGTCTTTATTGATAATGGTACCTATCAGAAAATAAAAAATAATCCCTGCCATAACCGAAATGATCAATATACCCCCGGATGCCATAAAACCTGAGCCTATAGTAAACCCAATTTCTGCACTTTCATTTTTCCCGCGCAGCTGCGCGATCTTTTGTTGTAAAACATCACCTACACCAGGATCTGCAAGTGTCATCCAGGCAAGGATGTTACCTGTAGCAAGCCAAAGGCCCAGGGTAGATGAGTCGATCCTTTTAAGATATAATGGAAGAAGAATGACGGAATTGATAATGTTGGTAATCACATATCCGTATTGAAAGATAAAATTCCATTTTAAGATCTTTTTATTCATTACTTCTTCGTGTCAATATTCAATTGTTTCTGATCGTATCCGCCGCCGTATACCATTCCGGAACCGTATCCGTAGCCATAATTGTTTTTACCGAACCCGCGCGGAGCTACAGCATTGAAAACAATAGCAGGGTTTGGCAGGCCATTGAGTTTGATGTTTTCCTCAATGCGCTCTACAAACACTTTTGGTGTATAGGCATGTCTGACTACAAACAGTGTGGCATCGCAAAGCGGCGCCAGTGTATAGGCATCTGAAACAGGCCCTACCGGAGGTACATCCACAACGATATAATCAAATTTCCCATCAAGGTAATTGAGCAACTCTTCGGCTTTACCGTTCATGATCAGTTCTGCAGGATCTATAGGGAGTTTGCCTGTAAGCAGTAAAAACAAATTGTCGTTTTCACGTGAAGGGATAATAATATCATCCGCTTTAGCTGTTCCCTGCAGGTAATCTGCAATGCCGAGTGTTTGGGGGATATTAAATTTGCGGTGGATGGTAGGGTTATTTAAGTCGAAATCAAGCAGGGCGACTTTCTTGCCAGTCATGGCGAGGGTCATGGCCAGGTTGGAAGCCACAAAACTTTTTCCCTCTCCCGAGATAGCGGAAGTAACCATCACACGTTTATTGGTGGTGCTTACACCTAAATACCGCAAGGTAGTGCGCAGGCTCCTGAACTGTTCAGCAATCAATGTACGTTGCTGGGAGCCCATAACGATGTACCTTTTGGACTTATCTTCGGTGATCTCGGCAATAACCGGTAAAGAGGTTAAGGCTTCAATATCGCTTTGGAACATGATGTTCCTTCTCATTCCTTCTTTAACGGATACAAAGCCTACTCCCAGGATACCGGCACCAAATAGTGAGGCCAGGTAAATCATTTTGCGTTTTGGGCTCACGGGGAACTCTGATGCATCTGCGGCATTCACGATGGTGCTGCCTGAGCCGTTGGCAATGGAAGTTAATGCGGTTTCTTCTTTCTTTTGCAGCAGGAAAGTATAGATGCCGTTTTTGATCTGTTGCTGTCTGCTGATATCTACAATTTTACGTTCAGTTTCGGGCATTGCCGATAAAGCCGACGAATAGGTATTGCTGGTACTTGACAAATTATTTCTGCTGGCCATGAGACTGCTGCGCTGGTTTTGCAGGTTCTGCAGGATCTGAGGCTTGATTTTCTCAATCTGGTCGGTATAAGACACAAACATCGGGTTGTTTTCGCCTGTGGTTTTACGCAGGCTTTCTGCGTTGAGCTGCAGTTCGTATATATCTTTTACCATCTGCGTAAGTCCGGGATCATTAATCCCGATAGTAGAGGGCACAATGCCTCCTGTAAGGTTTTTAGACTTTACATATTTTTCAACCTGATTTAATACAGAAAGCTGCATATTCAGTTCTCCAACTTTCTGGTCGTTATTACTTACGTTCTCCAGGTATAGTTTTCCCTGTGTACTTACATCTACCGCACCTTTATCAGAACGATAATTCTGGAGGTTGCTTTCAATAGCCACGAGTTCGCCCTGTACCGAAGCCAGGCGCTGGTTGATGAATTCCTGAGTGTTGGCCACTAAGCGATTGCTTTCGTCAATTGCTGAGGCACTATATACCTTTAATACGTCGTTTAAGGCATCTTCTGCGCGCGTTGGATCTTCATCCAGCAAAGCGACATTTAAGATGGTAGAAAGTTTGTTTGCTTCGGTTACTTTTAAGCGCTGCCCCAATGAGGAAGCCGCTTTTTTAACCGGTACCAGTGAAAAGGCATACTCACCAGCGTGCGGATTTTTAAGGTGGCTGTTTTTAATGAACATCAGTTCACCGTAAGGCGTTTTTTGCCAGCTGCCAACGGGGTAGCTTTTGCCGTCCATGCTAACCGCTGAATTGTTATAGGAAAACTTGATTGCTTCGGTACCTGTAATGGCTTTGGAATCTTTGGCGATGATTTGTACAGGGCAGCTGGCGTAAGCTGAAACCGTTGACAATTTTTTGCGCTCGGTAATGGGCGCGTATAGGGCCAGGTCGTCTACGACCCTTAATAAAATAGGGTTAGAGGTAAGCACTTCACGTTCGTTATCAAGGGTTTTCTTTTGGGTAACCGTTTCCATCGGCTCGGTATTTCTTGCCGCATCATCACCTTTTTTTTCATTGATCATGATCCTTGCATTGGCCTCATAAAGTGCAGGCGTTACTTGCAGGTACAGCCAGGCTCCGGCAATTGCAATTACAAAAAGGCTCAAAAAGAGGGGCCAGTAAGGTAACAGCTTAAACAGCATATTCCCCGTGGGGGCAGGCTGTGTTTTTGTTTCTGTCGTTTTCCTGATCAGGTTCATAGTACTATCTTGCTATACGGTCAATAATGATGGCACCAAATGATAGTGCACTTAATATAATAGGCAGCAACTGAGAGGTCCTGGTAGAACCGGCTACTTTTGCTTTGTTTGCCTCGACATAAACGATGTCGTTCGATTTAAGATAATAATATTCGGATCCAAATATTTCACTTGAATTCAAATTGATCCTTTTGATTTTTTTAACACCATCTTCCTCTCGGATGATCATCACATTATCTTTTTTACCATAAATGGTGATATCGCCCGCTAGTCCCAATGCTTCCAGCAAGGAAATCTTTTCGCTGGGTACATTGACAACTGTTGGTCTTGATACTTCACCAAGTACACTGACCTTAAAGTTTAGCTGACGAACAATCACTATGGGATCTACCAGCAGTTTCTGGCGGACCAGCTCTTCGGTAATTTTAACACGAAGCTGATTGGTGGTTAAGCCCGTGATTGTCATTTCTCCTAAAACAGGGAACTGGATCTTACCTTCATCATTTACCAGGTATCCTGGCGATTGAAGGTTGGCGCCGGTGGTACTGCTGCTACTCACGTATGAGTTGTTAGGTTTGTTAAAAATTTCAGTAGCGGCCGGGTTCAAACTGGTAACCGCAATGCTAAGCAGATCATTGGGCTGGATCACATTTTTGATCGGCACATTGCTGGACTTAAGCACGGCATCCTGCTGGTCACTGAAATAAACTGTTTTTTGAGAGCTTGCACATGAACTCAGCAATAATACGCTGATCAAAATAATAACCATGCAAAACGAGAGCCTCTTAGAGGTGAATATTAGTCTTTTATACATTTAGATAGGATAGATTAGGTAACGTAACTTATAGATTACTTAATAGTTTCAATAACTATGCTAACGATAAGTGTTATTCTTATAAAGTGTGTCAAATGCCCTTATTTTTAAAAATTCAGATGATTTTTGTAGGAATTTGAAATATTTGCTTCGATTTTTTTTTGGATGCCAAATAATCTAAAAAATGCCTTCCCCAAATCGTGTATCTTTGAGAAAAATTTTGTCCGAATTCCACGATTTAAAATTTTTACGATTTATTATCATATTAATTATCTTTTTTCTTTATTGTAGCCTGAACATTTCATTTTTAAATTATTGTCTGATTTTTTAGAATTTTATGTAGTAAAATCAGTACGGGTTGACTCGGGGTGTTAGGATTTTGGTTTACCTACGTAATTTAAAAACCCAAGGTTGTAACGGATCAATAGTTTTACACATATCAGTGTTAACGTATAGACTATCAAGAATTTAATTAAGAACCATAGGATGAATTGGGGTGTTTGGCTGCTGTAGGTATTGATCCCGAATTTTGCAAAGAACTTGAGCAAAAATGCGAGTAATGCGAGTGGAAACATGTGATATAAATAGATGCCAAAAGTTTCTTTTCTGGGGTTTACCCATTTGGTGGAGATGGGATTCTTGAAAAGTCTGACCATAGTTACAAATGCAAGGACGGAAAAGACCTGGTTGCTGATTCTCAATATATTCATTGGTTCCCGGGACCCGTGCTGATAGAGTATCACCGATTCCATGGAGGTACAGATATAACTTACTACACACAAGACCAGCAGAAGATAAACATTCCATTCTTTGATACGGAGGTGGAGATGGCGTTTTCCAATAATGTAACCCAGCCATAGGTAAAAGATGAAAGCAAAGAGGGCATGTACATGGGACTGGGCGTAAGCGCTGTAAACAAAGTAATAGGTATGGACCAGGGTAACTACCAGTAAGAACATACCCAGGCTTAATTTATTGAGATATTTTACGAAGCAGAGAATTACGATAAGTGAGATCCAGTAATTAGGCAAAAACCACAGTGCAGATTCAAAGAACATGTTGACTATATATTCGCCTACGGTATATTTACTTTCCTGATGCAAAAATTGTGTTTTGAAAACAAATAGCAGTACGATTAAACCAAAAGCAACGAGGTAGGGGAAAAGGGTAGAATAAATGCGGTTTTTAAAATAGGAAACAGGAGAGGAATGCCCGATTTTCCTCGAAAGGAGGAAACCTGAGATCATGAAAAAACAGATTACCCCAAACTTAAAGAAGTCCATAAAGAAAAAATAGAGCGGAATATTATCAAGGGAAGGGAAATTTTTACCTCCTTCAAAGTTGGGGGTATGTGCCCATATGATCCCAATCATAGCGATCATCCTGATCCAGTCTACAAACGGATAATTGATGGCGGCCACCCCTGGTTTTTGGGATGGCATTCCGGCTGGGGGAAATTGTTGGTTTGCGATAGATTTTGTTTCCTGCATATACTAAATCGAAAGTAAAAACCAGGCCAAACAACCCAACAAACCGCAGCGTTTTCAGGCTGGGCACGCATTATAAAAATCATACCAATAATCTAAGGTTCAGGAAGATAATTCCCTGAAGGGGTGCATTAATGGTTCATTGTAATTTGTTTTAAAAAAATAATAAATATTTAAAACCTTTTAGCTAATTTGTTGATTAAGCTTTTGAACGCAATAGTTATACAATGTTACATCGTACAGCAGGCGACCGTGTGCTGTGAAAAAAACAAATTATTTCATCCTGGAACCTGCATAGGCATACCGCTTAGAACATGTGAAACAGCTCATGCAAGCTTCAACTAAAACAACATTGTCATGAAAAAGGCCTATATAATTCTGGCGCATAAAAACCTGGATCATCTGGTTAGGCTTGTGGAGAGGCTGGATGATGGAAATTCCCGTTTTTTTGTGCATTTAGACTTAAAGACTGATTTGCTTCCAATAGCCACGTTTTTAGCAAAAAAGGAGTGCATTACGCTGGTCAAGCGGATTTCGACACGATGGGGAGGATTTAGCCTTGCCGAAGCTACAATTCTTGGAATGAGGGCAATCAGGGATTCTAATTTAACATTTGAGTCGATCAGTTTGCTGAGCGGACAGGACTATCCGATTAAAAGCAACAAGGAGATAGATGAGTATTTATCCTCTTCTGAATTTAGTATATTCCTAGACTACTTCCCTTTGCCAAATTACCGGCGATGGATCACGGGCGGCACCTATAGATATACGAAGTACTTTTTTGGTATCAACCGTATAGCACTGTTTTTTTCAAAGTCGGTAAACCTGATCTCTACATTGGTCCCCCTGCTGGCCAGAAAACTTCCCTTTCACCTGAGACCGTATGCAGGTTCGCAATGGTGGACAATTGATCAGTATGCACTGAATTATATATTGGATTATGTAGACCAGAACCCCGAATATTACAAGTTTCACAGGTTCACATTTGCTCCGGATGAGCTGTTTTTTCATATTATCCTGCTAAATGCTAAGGACGAGAGGATACAGGAAAGCATTGTAAACGATAACCTGAGGTACATGAAATGGATAAGGGAAGACAATGCCCATCCTGAAATATTGAAGAAGGAGGACCTGCAGGACCTGTCAGCTTCGAATTCTTTGTTTGCAAGAAAATTTGATCCGAACGAGGACCATGAGATCCTGAATCTGATTGACCAGCAGATTTTAACCACCTGATCGTAAATATAGAAACATAGTGAATTTCCACTCACACCCACCGCTTATGAAAACTATCTCATTTTCCTCAAAAGTAGAGCAGGCAATTGGTCTGTTACTGGTGATTATACTATCGCCGGTCCTGATTTCCTGCACGAAGGACGGGACAGTATCTTCCGAATCTGTAACTGATATTAAAAGCAAACAGTTGGCAGTAGCGAATGTTGCAGCTGTAGGCACAATAGGTGCTGCCGGAAACGCATTGTATGAAGTATGGACAAAAGTAACCGGGAACGATGTTGCGCAGGTTCCTTTAAGTGCAACTCCTACTACCAGCACTCAGTTGACTACGCTGGAACCGGCGGCAACGGGCGCTACAGATTATGCTGCCAGGATACGGGCCTATGTAATTCCGCCTACAACAGGTAACTATACTTTTTGGATTGCAGCTGATGATTCTGGAGAACTATGGCTGTCAAAAAATGATAACCCTGCAACGAAAACAAAAATTGCCTTTACTTTGAGCTGGACCAACCTGCGACAGTGGACAAAGTTTGCTTCTCAGAAATCTGCCCCAGTGGCCCTTACGGCGGGACAGAAATATTACCTGGAGGTGCTGCATAAACAAGGTGGAGGCGGCGGAAACCTTTCGGTGCAATGGACTTTGCCAAATGGCACAGTGGAAACGCCAATACCAGCATCGCGACTTGCAACTTATGTTTCGGGAGCGGGTGACAATACGGTGTATACCCCATCGCCTGTGCTTAACCTTTACGGACAGCACGATATTACGATTAGCGGGAAGCTTTTTAGCGGTGGTGATTTACCATTGATTACGCTGACAAACTGTTATAATATCAAGATCACCGGGAACAAGTTTGCGAATTCCAGCAAAGTTGGTATATACTTATACAATTCTAAAAATATAACTATTGAAAATAACTTCTTCACGCTGGTGAGTACTGGTGTTTATGCGGAAAGAACTGAATCTGGCGGGATTGTAGTAAACAATAACCAGTTCCTGAACATGAAAGGACCTTTTCCACGGGGACAATTTGTGCAGTTTAATAATGTACGTGGACCAGGCAGTTCTGTGAGTTACAACAAAGGAGAGAATATTCTGGGTCAGAGTTATCCTGAAGATGGAATAAGCATGTATGAAAGTAGCGGTACGGCAGCGAGCCCGACAAAAATTGTGGGTAACTGGATCAGGGGCGGCGGACCAAGTGCAAGCGGCGGCGGCGTGATGATAGGGGATCGGGGAGGTTCTTACCTTACAGCAACAGATAATATATTGGTTGACCCGGGAGAATATGGAATGGCGATTGCCGGTGGCGACCATAATATAGTGAGTAACAATATGATTTATGGCAAGCAGCAGTATTTTACTAATGTAGGCTTGTATATTAATGATATAGGCGGGTTTAAGACTACGAATTGTACAATGGCGAACAATAAGGTGAGGTACTTTAATAAAGTGAATTATATGAATAATGCATGGATTTCGCCTAATTCTGGCAAGCCGGCTGGGTGGGATACGAATATATTTGGGGCGAATATAGATGCGTCGATTTTGCCGGCCGTGATTATTACTAAGAAGTAGATATTCGTTTTAGAGGTTTTTCTAGCTTCGCTGAAAAAAATGAGCACCTGTTTCAATGCTGCCTACCGCTGAAACGCGCTAGAAGGCATTGAAACAGGTGTTCATTTTTTTTATAGATAATCCTATGCAGTTAACCTAACCCCTCAAAGTTGTACAATACACAAACGCATACAACCGTGTTCAATTAAAATACATATCCAACGGACTGGCCCGTCATTCAGAGACGTTATCCCTTAACCAGAAGTTCTATTGTTAATTATTTTATGGAATAATAACACGTCCAGCATCTGACAAGTAATTAAAGTTTTTATCTTCATTGCTAATAACTGGTAATTCTGTCTTAAATGCTGATCATATGTATATACAAATTTACAAAACGTTAAAATTTATCCTTTTTGCTTGGTTGGTCTTATGTGTACAGCTAGTATCTGCCCAGAATAAATATGGCATTGCTGGCCGAAAGATAGACTCGCTTATCAAACTAGGCCTTCCAAAATCTGCGGTTGCAGAGGTGGAAAAGCTGGATGTGATGGCGAGGAAAGACCAAAATGCACCACAGCAGATCCTGGCTGCGATTTATAGGATGTCCATTGCATCTTATCAGCAGGATGGTTTTCTTGATTCAACGATCAATAATTTAAGAAGGGATATTGAGCTGTCGGCCTTTCCCGTAAAGCCAGTGCTGCAATCGCTATTGGCAGAAAGCTATTGGAAATACTATCAAAGAAACCGTTATCAGTTCGCTAACCGGAGTCGACTGGAAAATCCGGGTACTGATTTTAACAAATGGGACCTGAAGATGATTCTAGCTGAAACAAATATTTTATATAAGCGCTCGCTGCAAGAGGTAGTGAGGGAACAGCGTACGCCAATTTCGATTTTGGATGGTGTTTTGATAGGCGACAAATCTACCAGGCACCTGCGTCCAACACTTTATGATTTGTTGGTCCAACGGGCATTTGAGTTTTATCTTGCAGCTGAATCGGATCTGGATAAACCGCGATTACCGTTTGTTTTAGATAATCCGGCACTGTTTGCAGACAGCCGTACTTTTGCTGGACTGGAAATTACAACTACGGACACAACTTCTAATTACTATCAGGGAATAAAGTTTTTGCAGCAGGCGACCGCCTTCCATTTGAAAGGAGCACCATCAGAGTCGCTCGCCGATATTGACCTGCAGCGGTTAAAATTTTTAAATTTCCATGCTGTTCTACCTGGGAAGGACAGCTTGTACCATGCTGCACTACAGAAAATAGTTGCCACGTACGCCAACAAACCAATCAGCACGGATGCATTGGTCATGCTGGGAAGTTATCAACAGGATCAGGACAGTTTGATTCAGGCACATGCTTATTTTGACAAGGCCATTGCAACCTTTCCAGAAAGTTTGGGTGCAACAAATGCCGCAAGGTTAAATAGTGAGCTGGAAAAAAAGGGATTATCGGTAAGCATCGAGGATGGTAATATCCCAAACAGGCCGATACTGGCTTTGTGCAGCTACACAAACCTGGATCGGGTACAAATTGAAATTTACCGGTTATCATTTCTTGAATGGGCAGCGTATAAAGTTAGTTATGATCAGAAGCAGCGCAAATTGTTCATGGAGCACCTGAAAAAACAGAAGCCGGTACAGACAAAAACGTTGAATTTAGAAACAACACGTGACTACAGGCGGCACAGTACGGAGTTTAGGTTAGAAGCGCTTCCGTCAGGCAACTATGTTTTATTAAGTAAGGCTGGGTCTGAAACAGCAACAGAAGAGAATAGTGTTTCAGGTTTTTCCACTTTCAATGTAAGTAGTCTTGCTTTTACTGCAAGGGCAAACCCTGATGAAAGTACTGAGTTGCTGGTGACCGACAGGGAGAGCGGTAAGCCGATGGACGGCGTACAGGTCAAATTGAATGGGGTGGTAAAAGGCACGACAGGCAAAACCGGGACATACGTATCGAATATGGCGTTTAGAAATGGCGTAAACATTGAGTTGCTTCTGAAAACTGACACTTTAACAGAAAAATCACAGTATATCAGTGGAGCCAGGGATGCAACGACCGAATACAATATCCCTGATGATAAATGCATTTTGTTTACGGACCGACAAATTTACCGGCCGGGACAAACGGTTTATTTTAAGGGGATGCAATTGCAGGTTACCGATGGTAAAAGTAAAATTATGCCCGGTAGGGATATAGAGGTGACCTTGTTTGAAATGAACAAAAGAGAGGTGGGCTCTAGAAATTTCAAAACTAATGAATTTGGAACTTTTAGTGGGAGCTTTATTCTTCCTCAGAATATGCCTGGAGGCAACGCTCAATTGAAAACCGGCGATGGCTCCCTTTACATTAAAGTGGAAGAGTATAAGCGGCCAACTTTCTCGGCCGAATTCTTACCGGTAAAAGAAAGCTATCATCTGAATGATTCGGTAAGCCTGAAAGGTATGGTCACAGCATTTTCTGGCTACGGCTTATCACAGGCGAGGGTTGCTTATAGAATTGTCCGTTCGCGACAATATGTGTTTACTGATTATGGAGGAGGTGCGGCCATTTATGGTTCGAGATATATGAATCCACAAACTACGGAGATTAAGACTGATACGGTAACCACGGATGGTCAGGGCAGGTTTGAAGTAAATTTCAGAGCTCTGCCTGAAGCGGGTATTAAAAAAGTTGCGGATACATATAGTTATGTGGTTTCTACGTCAGTTACTGATGCAACTGGAGAAACGCATACCGCATATATTACTGTCAGAATAGGGAAAAATGATATTGAAATCGCTACGAATGTGCCGGATAAATTATTCGCCAAGGATTCACTCAGGAATGCAGTTAAACTTAATAACTTGAACGGGCAGCCACAAAACGGCAAACTAAAGGTGGATGTGTTTTCATTGAGGAACCCGGGGCAGCCGTTTACGAAGAGGCTTTGGCCGACGCCCGACCGCTATCTTTTGAATGCTGCGGATTTCAAAAAGGACTTCCCATTTTATGCTTATAAAAATGAAGACGTTGCGGCGACATGGGAAGTGCTGGATAAGGTGGTTGACATAAATATTGACATTAAGCAAGACAAATCCGGCGTGATAGACCTGGGACGACTCAGAAAACTCAATTCAGGTGTTTACAAAATGATCCTCCGCGGCAGCAATGAAAAGGGAGATACCACATCAATTACGAAATATCTGAGCCTGGTAGCCGAACCGGGGAAGGCATTGGGGTTGACCAATTGGATACTACCAGTTTCTACTACTATAAAACCTGGTGATAATGCAGAGTTTGCATTGGGAATAGATCAGCCTGTTAATATCTATATGGAAAGATACCATGCGGCGAAGTTAATTTCTGCTGAATGGATTACGCCTGAAAAAGGACAGCAGTCAATCAAGGTGCCTATTGCAGCTACAGACAAGGATGTGGCTGTACAATTCAACATGGTATATCAAAATAGGATGTATAATAGCTATCAAAAGATAACTGTGGTGCATCCGGATCATTCGTTAAAGATTAGAATGATAACCTTCCGGGATCAGTTGCTACCTGGGCAGAAAGAACAATGGAAAATTGAGGTAAGCAGTCCGAAAGGGGAAAAACACGCTGCAGAAATGCTGGCTGGTTTATATGATGCCTCACTTGATAACGTTAGTCCGGCACAAAGCTGGCTGCAAAATCTTAATCCGCAGGCAAGATATCTGCCCAATTATTTTGCATGGAACAGTTATACATTTGTTCAGGAATCTGCCAGCTCTCCGTTGGAATTTATGGGATTTCGCAACTTACCGATCATGCGGAAATACGAAATACTAGATTTTTCAAAACACAATGACTTTGCAATCATAGAAGATTCTAAAGTTTACAATTTTGGTGGGTCTGATGCTATATATGGTAGTCGCGCGGCATTGAGTGAAGTAGTTGTGGGATACGGAACCGTGAAAACTGGAAATCCAGGAAGCAATACTGTGATTCGAGTTCGCGGCAGTAGTTCGATTACGACTATGGACGCGCCCGCACCTGAAGCTCTTATGGGTAAAGTTGCTGGAGTGGAGGTTTCTCAACAAAATGGCGATTCAAACCAGTCAATTGCACTTCGCAACAACTTTAACGAAACGGCATTCTTTTATCCGCAGCTACGGACAGACGAGAAAGGGCAGATCCTGATTGAATTTACGATCCCTGAAGCACTTACAAAATGGAAGTTCAGGGCGCTGGCACATACGAAAGATTTTCAGACCGGCTACACCGAAAACGAAGTGGTAACCCAAAAGCAACTGAGCATCAGTGCCAATATGCCGAGATTTTTGAGAGAAGGGGATACGGTTACTGTTTCTGCGCGACTTGCTAATCTTACAGGTGCAGCGTTAAAGGGAAAAGTTTTCCTACGTCTATTCAACGGCATCAGTATGCAACCCGTTTCCCTGTTGGAAAACGCTGCCGAAGCCAATCAGAATTTTGAAGTTAAGGCAATGACCAATCAGCCGGTGTCTTTCAAACTAATTGTCCCTGCAGGACTGGAGGCCTTAACCTATCGCCTTACGGCGGAAGCGGATAAACACAGCGACGGGGAAGAAAATACGATACCTGTGTTGCCGAACAGGATGTTGGTTACTGAATCATTACCAATGATGGTACGCGCAGGGCAAACCCGCGATTTTACATTTGATAAGTTATTAAATAATAAAAGTACCACACTGCGCAGCAAAACACTCACGCTTGAATATACCCAAAACCCCGCCTGGTATGCAGTGCAGGCTTTGCCCTATATAATGGAATTCCCTTATGAGTGTTCTGAGCAGATTTTTAGCCGTTATTACGCCAATAGTATGGCTGTGCAACTGGTTAATTCGATGCCTGTGATTAAGCAGGTATTTGACAGGTGGAAAAGTAGTAACAGCACAGAACTGCTATCGAACCTGGAGAAAAACCAGGAACTGAAAAGCACTTTACTGGAGGAGACGCCATGGCTGCGGGATGCAACCAGCGAATCGGAGCAGAAAAAACGTTTGGCCTTGCTTTTTGATCTTAACCGAATGGGCAATGAACTCAAATTAAATATTGAAAAACTGCAGCAGAAACAACTGACGGATGGTGGTTTTCCCTGGTTTGCGGGTGATAAGGCTGACCGTTATATTAGTCAGCATATTCTTGGAGGAATAGGAGAATTGTACCATCTCAGTATTGTGAATGAAAAGAATGAGGCGGTTAGGGCTATTAAAGAAAAATTACTGAACTATATAGATAGACAATTATTAAATGATGAGGACATTCTAGTTAAGAAAAAGGCGGGATCTGTAGGCTTGGCGATTAGTGCATTGGAAATTCATGCCTGGTACGTGCGTAGTTTTTTTAAAAAGGAGCCGATGAGTGCTGCGTTAAAAGGTGTTTTTGCTAATTACATTAAACGGGCCGAGCAGCAATGGTTGACGCACAGTATTTACGAACAGGGAATGATAGCACTTACGATGATGAGGGCCGATAAGCCCTTGCTGACCAAAACCATCACCAAATCACTGCTCGAAAATGCACATTCGTCTGCCGACATGGGTATGTCATGCGCCAAAAACCAGCGTGGGTACTATTGGTACCAGTCGCCAGTGGAAACCCAGGCACTGATGATCGCATTATTTACAGAAGCTGGAAACTATCCGAAAGAGGTTGAGGAGATGAAGATTTGGTTGCTGCGTGATAAACAAACCAATAACTGGAAGACTACCAAGGCAACTGCTGCGGCCTGTTATGCACTGCTGATGAAACAAAGCGACTGGCTATTGGCGGATTCTGCATCTGAAATTAGCCTAAACGGCACATCCTTAAAACAATTGAAACCAGATATTAAGGCAGAAGCAGGCTCAGGTTATTTGAAAACAAGTTGGACAGACGCGGAAATCAAGCCTGAGTTTGGTAAAATTGCGATCACCAATAAAGGGAACTCTGTAAGCTGGGGCGCAATGTATTGGCAGTACCTGGAACAAATGGATAAAATTACACCTTCTGCTACCGATATACATTTGGAACGGAAATACTTTATTATGAAAAACACAGGCTCAGGGCCAGTGGCTAGTGCTATTGACGCTACCCATCAACCCAAAACCGGTGATTTGATGAAAGTGATTGTCTATTTGAAAGCGGGAAGGGATTACGAATACGTGCATTTGAAAGATATGCGGCCAGCGGGTACCGAACCAGTGGATGCATTATCATCTTATAAGTATCAGGATGGATTATCCTATTACCAGGTAACTAAAGATGTGGCGACCAACTTTTTCATTAGTCATCTGAATAAAGGAAGTTATGTGTTTGAATACGAACTGCGAGTAGCGCAGCCGGGTAGTTTTTCTGCCGGTACAGCCAGTGTGCAATGTATGTACGCACCGGAATTCAATGCACACAGCGAAGGTTTGCGGATGAAGATCCTTCGTTAGATTGGTGATTGGAAGAAGTAATGACGGTTTTAAAGGTTTGCGGATGAAGATCCTTCATTAGATAGGTGATTGGAAGAAGTAATGGCGGTTTTAAAGGTTTGCGGATGAAGATCCTTCGTTAGATTGGGGATTGGAAGAAGTAATGGCGACTTAAATAGGTCAAGGATGAAGGTTTTGAAAGTAGGGATTGGAAGATCCTGAGATATCGAATATTGCTGGTTTGGATATTTAAAAAAAAGTAGCACTCCTGTTTCGATGCCTTCTAGCGCGTTTCAGCGGTAGGCAGCATCGAAACAGGGGTGCTACTTTTTCAGCGAAGCCAGATGAACTAAATCATCTACGAAGCTTCAACCACCTAAACGCAAAAAAGGGGCAACTTTACAGTCACCCCTTTTTACCAAATCAAACTTAATTCATAGGTAGATGCATTAAATCAGATATAATTTCCTTATTATTTGTTATTTATTGGCAGAGCGTTCAGATGAGACCCTGTATAACATTCTCTGCCTGGAACCATCCGGAAACCGGGATAAATATAAGACAATGTTATAACGTGAATAACTGTATTAATACCCGAAATTAACAGCAAAACATCAATTTTTATTGCGGTAAATACGGTTATTTAATCACTCCATTTAGTACCGCATATTTAACCAATGCAGCAGTATTTCTGCTTCCGGTTTTATCAATCAGTGTCTGTCGGTGACCCTCTATTGTCCGTTTACTTAAAAACAGTTTCTCTGACATCTCGCTATTCGTTAAACCTTCACCTATTAGGGACAGAATTTCAATTTCGCGGGTACTAAAAGATATGAGCGACTGTTGTGCCCTCCCTACTTTGAAGACGTTTCTCGCCTTTTCAAAGAAGGATTGTGAAAGTTCTGAACTGATATATTTGCCACCGTGGAATACGTGTTTTACACCATAAATCAGTTCTTCCGCCCCTATATTTTTTAACAGGTATCCTGAAGCACCATTTTCAAATGCTTTGGAAACATGCGTGTCAGTATCCATCATAGACAGGACGATAACCGGCATGCGCGGATACTTCGCCCTGATTTCCAAAATTAGTTCATGACCATCCATGCCTGGCATCTGCAGGTCGGTAAGTATGATATCTGCTTTTATTTCTGCAGCCAGTTTTTCAAGTACTTCGTCCCCATTTTTAGCTTCGGCAACAACATGAATGTTCGGATCTGTTTCAAGCAGAAGTCTGATGCCATCCCGTACTATTGTGTGGTCTTCAGCTAAAAGTACATTTATCATTTGGTTGAGTTTTGCAAGTCTATAACTAATAAACAGTTAAACGTGTATCGCATAAACTCTGTTTAAACTCAAATGTTTTAATTTCTTTGCGATTTGTTCAATTATTTGAGAATAGTACCTGGCTGGGTTTAATACGGGCAGGTAATTACCACAAAGACAGTAGGATAGTAGGAAGATTATAGCAAGGGGTTGTATACCATTGCCGGCGCAGGAAAACAAATATATAGCTGCCTGCACCGGAGAATTTTATTGACTTAATATTAAGGTTTTGGAGGAGTTGACCCTTTTCCCGTACCAGTAACAGAGCCTTTGCCTGAACCGGTATTTGTTCCGGTAGTTCCTGTGCCATTGGGTACCATGTCGTTTGAAGCAGACCCAGCACCCGCAACATTTGTTCCTTTACCGCTGCCTGATACACCAGAAGATACACTGTCAACCTGGCCAGAACTGTTGGTTAATGTATCTGTCATTGCAGTATCGGCCATTGCTGTATCACTTGTAGTTGCACTGCTATCTGCGTCGGCACTTTTATTGGAACTACAACTGGCATACACCATTCCGGATAAGGCCAGCATTGTTAAGAATTTTAGTCTCATGTTTTTCAGTTTTATTCTATCAAAAGTTTTTTTGGAATAATGCTTAAAGCAGGGGAAAGTTTTAAATGCTGCAAGGTAATTCTGTGATTGCGTAATTGACACGGTATTTGAGGTGCTGCTGGTTAATACTACTCGTTATTAGGTGTTAAATACTGTTTCTTCTGCTAGCGTATCTGTCTGCTTTTATGGTCGGTACATTCCAAAAAAGCTGCAAAGTGCCCGCGATTGTCAATAAACAGGTATAATGATAAAAATACCTGCGTCCGTCTTTACCACAGTACCTGCAGGTAATTAGCCATTGCGGTTTTGGAGGGACAAACATTGATTCCGGTTCGTTCGTTAGCAGCAAAATAACACCGAACTATGCCAAAATATTCAACAGGAGACAGGCTTAGGATTTTTACCTGGCACATTCATGGAAGTTACCTCTATTATCTTTCGCAGGGTAACTATGATGTCTTTATACCAGTTAACGCTGCAAAATCTGAAGGGTATTACGGCAGGGGCGAGACTTTTCCTTTTGGTGATAATGTAAAGGAAGTTCCGGCTGCGGAAGTACGGAATATGGAATTTGACGTGATCCTTTTTCAAACAGATGAAAATTATTTCAGGGATCAGATGGATGTGCTTTCAGAAGCCCAGCGCATACTGCCCAGGATATATCTTGAGCACGACCCGCCATGGGACCATCCAACCAATGCCCCGCATCCTGTAAAGGATCCGGATGTAATGCTGGTTCATGTAACACATTTCAATCAAATGATGTGGGACAATAACGGGCAGCGTACAAGGGTTATTGAACATGGGGTAGTGGTGCCTCTGGCGCCATACAGCGGGCACCTGAATAAAGGAATTGTTGTGATTAACAACCTTCCTTCAAGGGGACGCCTGCTGGGACTTGACATCTTTAATGAGGTGCGCAAAGAAATTCCGCTAGACCTGGTAGGAATGAATACGGGTGATCTGGGTATAGGGGAAGTGCTCCATCCAAGGCTGCCATCTTTTATTAGTCAATACCGGTTCTTTTTTAATCCAATCCGCTATACCAGTTTGGGATTGGCGGTGTGTGAAGCGATGATGTCAGGTATGCCGGTTGTGGGCCTGGCAACTACAGAAATGGCTGTGACCATTAAGAACGGGCAGACAGGATATGTTGATACGAATATTGAAACACTTATTGAAAAGATGAAGTACCTGCTTGACCATCCTGCAGCTGCTACGCTAATGGGAAACAACGCAAAAGAATACGCATCGGAACGGTTTAATATTAAAAGGTTTACTACTGAATGGGAACATTGCTTCCGGCAGGTTATACATGAAAATTTGAGATCATGAGACAAAAAATAGCTTTTATCAGCGAGCATGCCTCTCCTTTGGTTTCGTTGGGAAGTACAGACAGTGGAGGACAGAATGTGTATGTTGGGGAACTGACCAGGCAACTGTTAAAACTGGGTTTTGACATTGACATTTTTACAAGGTGGGAAGATTCGGCAACAGCGCCTGTAGTAAAGGTGGAACCGGGATTGAGGGTAATCCATGTAAAGGCAGGGCCCGTAAAACGGATACCAAAGGAAGATATAATGCATTTTATGTCTGAATTTGGGGAGAATATGCTTGAATTTATTGTGACCGAAGAGATCACCTACCGGCTTGTGCATGCGAACTTCTGGATGTCTGGCATGGTTGCGATGCACTTGAAACAGGTATTTGACATCCCGTTTGTGATTACTTTCCACGCACTGGGCCACGTAAGAAAGATCCATCAAAAGGATCAGGACAAGTTTCCGCAGGAAAGGGTACAAATTGAAGAAGAAATTGTGCGCTGTGCAGACCGCGTTATTGCTGAATGTCCGCAGGATATGGAGGATCTGGAAAATTATTACCATGCAGATCCCGACCGGATTGTGCTGATCCCTTGTGGTTTTAATCCCAGAGAGTTTTTCCCACTAAAAAAATCACTGTGCAAAAAACACCTGGGGCTGGAAGACGATGAACAGGTTGTTCTTCAGTTAGGCAGGGTAGTGCCAAGGAAAGGAATTGATAATGTAATCAATGCTTTTTCTCAGCTGTCTATGCCGGACCGTAATCTGAGATTAATCATTGTAGGAGGTGAGGATGCAGGCCCGGGCAGCCCTGAAAATGCAGAAATGTTGCGCTTGAAGACTATGGCCAGGACATTGAACGTGGCCGACCGGGTTGTTTTTGCAGGTCGCAAAGACAGAAAAGAACTGAAATACTATTATGGTGCAGCAGATCTGTTTATTACAACGCCATGGTACGAACCCTTTGGGATAACACCTCTTGAAGCGATGGCTTGCGGAACTCCGGTAATTGGTGCAGATGTAGGCGGAATCAAATACACGGTATCTGACGGAAGGACAGGACTACTGGTGCCTCCAAATGAACCTGTGATGCTAAAGGACCGTATGCAACTGTTGCTGGAAAACGAAAGCCTGCGCGAATATATGGGCTTACAAGCTCAGCAACATGTATTAGAAAGATTTACCTGGCAGAAAGTGGCGATGAAAGTGAGCGCGTTGTACCAACGTGTTTTTGAACAAAATACAGTTGGTAAAATACCGGCGCAGGCAGAACAGCAGAAAGTGCCGAAGAATATGTTGACGGAAAGCCTGGTTTTAAATATCATTCCTATGGTGAAGCATACACGTAAATATGGCAGTTAAAAAAGCAGTATTTCTGGATAAGGACGGCACGCTGATTCCTGATATTCCCTATAATGTAAATACCAGCCTTATTCACTTGTCTGAGAATTGCATTTCGGGTTTGAAGGCCTTGCAGGAAATGGGCTACATCTTTGTGGTGATAACCAATCAGTCGGGAATTGCCAGCGGATTCTTTAATCATGATGCGGTGCAAGCTGTATCGCTTAAGCTAAAGATGCTGTTTGCTGAAAATGGACTTGAGCTTGCTGGTTTTTATTATTGCCCACACAAGGCAGGCACAAGTGAAGCTGATTCATGTACCTGCAGAAAGCCATTGCCCGGCTTGTTTTACAACGCGGCGGAAGAACTGGATATAGATTTATCCTCTTCGTGGATGATTGGTGATATTCTCCATGATATTGAAGCCGGACATCGCGCAGGCTGTAAAAGTATCCTGATCAACAATGGAAATGAAACAGAATGGAAACGCTCTCATCTTCGTATTCCGCAGGCACTTGTTCCTCACATTGACGCAGCGGCCGCCTATATTATTGAGCTTGAAGTTAGGCAGCGCGAAAAGGGCCATCGCTTTAACTACACGGAGGGATGATGGCCGCGGGGGAAATTTTAGACAAAGACAACCGGTCATCAAAGGACAACTGGTCATCCTGCAAAAATATCTTATGCATCCGTGCCGATAACATGGGTGATTTGCTGATGTCTTCGCCTGCAATTGCTGCAGTTAAAGAAACAATTGGCTGTAAGATCACGGTACTGACCTCGTCCAGCGCCGCAGGTGTAGCCAGATTAATCCCCGAAATAGATGATGTGATTATAGCAGCGCTCCCATGGGTAGGTGCGGGGCCTGATTGCGGGCCCGCGGAGCTGCAGAAACTTATCGCACTGGTGCAAGAACGGCAGTTTGATGGGTGTATTATATTTAATGTATACAGTCAGCAGATTCTTCCGACTGCTATGCTTGCTTATTTGGCGGGTATTCCCCTCAGGTTGGCTTATTGCAGGGAAAACCCTTACCACCTGCTCAGTAGCTGGTTTCCAGATCCTGAACCCTATTTTTACATTGACCACCAGGTAAAGCGCGACCTCAATTTGGTGCGTATGATTGGTGCAATAACAAACGATGAATCACTTCGTCTGTCATTAAATCCCTCAGTGAGAGATGGGCTCTGTGCAAAACTAAAAGCAATGGGGATTGAGCCTGCCAGGCCTGTTATCATTATGCATCCGGGAGTAAGTGAAGAAAAACGCAAGTACCCTGTGGAACTTTGGATAGCAACAGGCCTGAAGCTTTTATCGGAACTTCCTGATGTTCAGCTTTTATTAAGTGGGTCTGCAGGGGAGGAAGAAGAGGCCCTATATATAGCAAACGGTATTGGCGACGCTGCATTTTCTGTTGCAGGTGCGTTACATCTTGAAGAATTTGCCACATTGATCAGTATTTCTGAAATGGTTATTTCGGTGAACACAGGTACGATACATCTTTCCGCGGCGCTTAAAAAGCGTGTTGTAGTATTGTATGCGCAAACCAATCCGCAACATAGCCCATGGATGACGGAGTATGAGCTGCTAGAATACAGTGTGCCCAAAGAATTGCAAAGCCGCAACCAGGTGATCAGGTTTGTAAATGAAAAGTATTACCCTGGCACGACTGCACCGCCTGCGCCAGAAGATGTTGTAAGAAGCGTCAAAGAACTGCTTTTTCAGGCTTATTTAATGCGCTGAATACTGTTGTTACTTCCTGGAAAACATTGTCATAGCGTAGGTTTCTTGTCCAGTCCACGCAGCGCTGCAACGCTGAATCTTTAGGTGCCCAACGCCAGGGCTCACCATCCATACTGATAACTACGGCCGGTACGTTGAGGGCCGATGCAACATGGGAAACGCCGGTACAGTTACAAATGATGGCGGCAGAGTCTTTAATGAGCACTCCCAGGCTCCCCAATGTGGTCCGTCCGGCAGCAATAACAGGTTCCTTATCCAATAGTGACGCTACGTGTTTAATAATTTCCATTTCGCCAGGTGTACCTGTAAGCACAATTGTGTAACCTAAAGAACTACAATAATTACCTATAGCGGCAAAAAAAAGCGGAGGCCATTGTCTCCAGCTTCCGCGTGAGCCCGGGTGAATGCAGACGTAAGTTTTAGCCTCGAGACTAAGTCCGCTTCTTTCTAATTCTTCCTCATCTTGTGGGAATAATGGGAATTCAAGTTTGTCACCTTGTGAAGGGATGCCAAGAAACGACATCAGCGCGAGGTGGCGGTCTATCTCATGACCGTAATCAGGGTATTTAACCAACTGTGTATCATCGTCGGTTACATCGCCTATGGGATTAAAGCCGGCAAAAATCTGTGGTTGCAGCATTTTGAGCATCTCGTTCACAATGGTTCCATTGCCCTGCATCTGCAAGAGAAGATCGTATTTTTCAGCAATTACAGCCTCTGTAAATTCTTCAAATTTTGAAGCGTCAAATGCTTGCTCAGGCAGACCGGGATATCCCGGGAAACAGATGAATTTATCAAAATACTGACCAAAACGTGCAACCAGGTCTTTTGCCCAAGGAAGTCCGATAAGGGTAATTTGGGCATTTGGAAAAGAGGCACGTAATGCCCGCACTGCAGGGATGGCACATAACAGGTCGCCGAGTTGAAGGGCCCTGAATACAGCTATCTTTTGAATTTGATTTTGACTGACCATTGTAATTATATAAAAAATACGCGGAATTTGATTGAACCATATACCCTCCAGTAAACTGACAGAAAGGGGATGACAATTGAGGTTACCAGCATTTCGGTAAGATGAGAAGCGGATTTTTTAGTGGCCCTGATTCTTTTATAGAAAAAGAAACCGATAACCAGGCTAAGCACCAGTGCCGACAATATAGTACTGGCATTGTGGTTTTTCCATAACGAGATGATGAACACCAACCACAGCAAAAGTGTGATGTAATAATTCCAAAGGGGATGTGGCTGAACTTTAGTCCTGTAAAGCCAGGGGTGCTTTTTAAACAACAATGCATCATAAAGTCCTTTTTTTTGCTCTTTGATACTTATGCCCCATGGTGCCGCACGCACGGGATGGACAACTATTGCGTTACGTAATTTCAGGATATTAATCCCGCTGCGCATTAAGCGGAAGTGCAGGTCGCTGTCTTCGCGCCAGGCCATTTTGAAACGCTCGTCAAAGCCACCCAAAACTTTTAGTAATCTTTTTGAACAGGCACAATTTGCCGTTATAAATTCCGCTTGCTGCAGATGACTGGTATTGAGTGCAAAATCGCTGGGCATTCCGTAGAGTGGAACAATGGTTTTTCCAGTAAATGCGGTGTCTTTCTTGCTTTCGCAATTTTCCACATGAGCCTGCAGCCAGTTTCTATCAGGAATGCAATCGTCATCGGTGAAGGCTACACATTCTGCCCTGGCATTGAGCCAACCCTTGTTCCTGGCGGCAGCGGGGCCTTTTTGCTCAGCGTTTTGCAAATAAACCAGGTTTAATTTATTTTCATTGCACCACCGGTCTAAAGCATCTCCGGTTTTATTGTCCGGTCCGTCAGACACCACAATGATTTCGAAATCTTTGTGGTCCAGCGACTGTTCTGCAAGGGCATTGAGGCATTTAATTAACAGCTCCGGCCTCCTGTAAGTAGGAATTACTACTGAAATTCTGATCTGCATCCTTTTTATCTATTAGAAATGAACCTATCACCAATGCGTCAAACGGAGAGGACCAGAAACATTCCAGTGCATCTCTTGGCGTACAGACAATGGGTTTTCCCAGTGTATTAAATGACGTATTAACCAATACCGGGACACCGGTCTTTTCTTTAAAAGCTTTTAACAGCCTGTAATACCGCGGGTGCTGGTTTTCGTTGATGGTTTGAATTCTTGCCGTACCATCGGTGTGCCTTACAGCAGGAATTTTATCAGCTTTTCCTTCTGCTACATCATATACAAAGAGCATGTAGGGTGATTCTTTCGCACCTTCAAACCATTCTGCTGCATCTTCCTGCAATACAACGGGGGCTACCGGGCGGAAATCTTCCCTGTCCTTTACCTCATTGAGCCTGCTTTGCATATTTGGGTCAATCGGCGAGGCAAGGATTGACCTGCTGCCCAATGCGCGGGGACCAAATTCCATTCTCCCCTGGAACCAGCCGATGATTTTATTTTCGGCGAGTAATGCTGCGGTTTCTTCTGCAACGTCATTCATTTTCCTGTAGGGTGCTTTTACCCATTTCAGGAATTTTTCGATTTCCTGGTCGCTATATTCAGGGCCCCAATACGCATGGTCCATGATGAAATCTTTGGTTTGACTTTCCCTTTTCTTGCTGTCAATCCATAAAGCTGCACCCAATGCGGTACCTGAATCGCCTGCGGCTGGTTGTACCCATATGTTTTTAAAAGGGCCTTTATCGCGGATCCTTGCATTTAGTACGCAGTTTAAGGCAATGCCACCTGCAAAACATAGGTTATCTTTTTTAGTCACGTCATACAACCAATTGCAAAGTTTGAGCACGGTTTCTTCCAGTACCAGCTGAAGGGAGTGCGCCAGGTTAAAATGATGTTCAGTAAAAGGCTCGCTACGGAGACGTGCCGGGCCAAACAGATCTTCGAAATTCGCATCTGCAATAAAATAAGTACCATTGTCTGCAACGGTGATCATCCGCCTGAAAACATCGGCAAATAATGGTTTTCCATACGAAGCCAATGCCATTACGCGGTATTCATCTGATGAACGCAGAAAACCAAGATAGTCGGTCATTTTTTCATACAACAAGCCC
>Ga0247816_10000135_pt1 | contig 42213 bp, 29 predicted proteins | sample UWRJL209509C1_FD_179930 | JGI IMG/M metagenome (GOLD analysis project Ga0247816, IMG submission 179930) | Plant litter microbial communities from Arlington Agricultural Research Station in Wisconsin, United States - UWRJ-L209-509C-1 | ecosystem: Environmental > Terrestrial > Plant litter >...
CGTTTATAGTGACACTCATAACTCTATTTTAAAAATGCAAGGATTACCCTGGCACGTCCGTTACCGAGGTTGGTTAAAGTATAAGACCCGGCCGCAGCGGGCACTACAAAGGTTTCGGCAAAAGCATAAGTGTGGATTGTGCCATCAGCTGTTTCAATGCTCAAGTTTTCCCCTTCAACCAGCATTAGCACATGGCAGCAATCAGCTGTATGCCTGAATATTTTGGTATCAAACTCCAGCCGGTGAACATCATAAAAATGATCCTGATGTGTAGGCAAATGGACAACCTGCCAACCCTCGTTTTTGTCAATTACGTTCGGTTTTGATATCAATTCTGAGATAACCCGTTCGCCCTTTCGGTTAAAATCAAGATTATTAAAGGCATGTTCTATATTGATAGGCCGTGGTTTACCTTCAAGGTCGAGCCTTAGCCAATCATACATTTTAAAGGTAAAAATATAAGGAGTGGCACTGATTTCAAGTACCAGATTTCCTTTGCCGGCGCTATGTACGGTACCATTTGGAATGAGAAAAAGATCGTGTTTATGAGCCGCATGTATTTGAACATATTTCGTAATATTTACCTCTTCGGCGTTAGCTTCACTATCCTGCAGCACGGTTTTGAAAGTTGCTGGTTCTATATTCTCCTGGAAACCCAGGTACACCGTTGCATCCTCTTCACAATCCAATATATAATATGTTTCATCCTGTGTAATATTTTCACCAAAGTGCTCCTGGATATATTTCAATCGTGGGTGGCATTGGATGGACAGGTTGCCGCCATCAAAAGTGTCCAGAAAATCGAAACGAATAGGGAATTCATCTCCAAAGATTGCGGCGTGCTTGCCAAGTACCTGCTCCTGATTTTGGAACATCAGTGTATCAAAAGACACTTCGAGCAACTTGCCGTCGCTTTCAAATACAATTCCGTTTTCCGGGACAATGAGCTCAAATGACCATGCGTAATTTACTACATCGTTGTTGAGCTGAGTGATATTTTCCTTGATCCATTGCCCGCCCCATGCTCCTGGCTCAAACCATGGCCGAACCCGAATAACCGATTTACTCATCTTGTCAAGTCCCGCCGCTAAATGGGCCTTGTGCATCCAATTGATATCATCAGGCCATTGCCCATCGGCCATTATTTTGACCCTGCCGAGTATAGATTTTTTATGCTTGTTCAGAAGTACCCAGTCTACAAAATAAAAGCGTTTGTACATTTTAAAGTGTTCGCTAAGTTCCTCCGCACCTAAATTGTTCATAGATCCTGCGCGCATCCTAAACTGCAGTTCATTTTTTGGAATATCAATATATAGCACGTCGGCATCCCAGTTAGCCAGTGCAGCGGCTGGGCCAATAATGATATTTATAGCTGCAGATTTATCGGGTAACACAGCAATCAGTTTTTCCTTATGGTAAAAGTCTGCTAGCCCCAGGGTACATTTGGTACCCCATACAGCGTCTTCATCACCCAAAAATGGCCTTACCAGTTCATCAATTTCTTCTGTTGGCTTTAAATATTCACTGGTTTTGATCCAATTCGCCACTAGGCCCTCTTCTGCCAGACATTTGGTGATCGCCTCCAGCACCTGGTCCCAAAACACCCCAACGTACCCTTCAATCACGACATTCTTTTGCGCGATGATCCATTTCGTCAGGGAACCATAGCCATTAAAAATCTGGTTGCTTCCCAGGGAAAATACAGGATAGATATTGTAACCCTTTTTACTGTCCGGCTGGTCAGGTAGCTGGGTTGGCATCAGGTATTGCGCTGTCTTTCGCAATCCAGAACTTCTTTTTTGTGGCTCTTCTTTTAAATTTGAATCCATTTTATATATTAATGCATGTACATATTATAGGCGATTGGGAAGCTCAATAGACGAAAAGGATCAAAAGCACAGATATTTGGTTAGATAGCATATGTTATGTACAAACATATAAAATATATTAATCAAACAAAAGGAATGTAAATAAAAATATAACGATAATAATCAGGCTTAAAATAACATTAGGAGGATTTGAATCAAAAAGATATGTATACACATATGCACATCGAATTAAATTACATATTTTTGCGAATAAACATCAGCATGCGATATAGTATAGACCACAGAAGCCCTGTTCCCCTTCACATTCAGGCAGAGAACCTGCTGAGACAATTGATTGGGGAAGAAGAGTATCAAAAAGGCAAAAACATCCCTAATGAAGTTGAGCTGGCGGATATGCTGGGAATATCGCGGACTACTCTTAGGATTGCAATAAATAAGCTGGTGTTTGAAGGGCTGCTTATCCGTAAAAAACGGGCGGGCACAAAGGTTGCACCTGCCGCAGTGAGTTCAAAATCTAACAATTGGCTGAGCTTTTCGCAGGAGATGAAGTTACGTGGCATCCCTATTACGAATTTCGAATTGCATGTTTCCTGGGAGCTACCTGATAACGCGCTTGCCAGCTTTTTTGACATCCCGCGAGATCTCCCGGTGCTAAAAATGCAAAGATTACGTGGACGACCTGATGAGCCTTTTGTACTTTTCATTTCTTATTTTCATCCGCGTGTTGGTGTAACGCCAGACGACGACTTCAAGCGACCGTTGTATGAGCTGCTGGAATTGGAGCACGGTGTCATAGCAACTTTGTCGAAAGAAGAAATCAGGGCCGTTGGCGCAGACGAGCTTATCGCTTCAAAATTAGGGGTACCAAACGGAAGCCCTATTTTGTTCCGGAAACGCTTTGTTTACGACAAGTCTGAACGGCCTATAGAATACAATCTAGGATATTATAAAGCGGATAGCTTCATTTACACCGTCGAGAGTAAAAGGTAGGGAATAGGAGTGTTGATCGACACTCCTTTTTTGACGCTTATTATATAACCTCCTCAATCTTCAGCACCACACTGGTTCTGCTTAAATTCACATCTGGGTTAAACCCAACCTTCATGAGGAAATCACCGGAATATATGGTAGCGGTATCAATAGTGGATTTTGTACCAGGATACAGGTTCAACTCTGCGATCCTGTATTTCTTAGCGGCATCAAGACCCTTCAATAGGACCGGGAATTTACTTCCCTCGCCGTAGCGGTTATTGACGAGATAATTGAAAATAATACCAGCAGACTGACCTTCATTGAGGTATAACACAGAAGCTACACTTTTCTCCCTCGGATTCGAAAGGCGATACTGGTTGCCTTGCCAGATCAAAGGTTTTACATCATTGTAACTCTTGATCGCTTCCTGACAAAATTGAAGGTCCTTTTCGCTGAGTTTGCTCACTACAATATCAAATCCCAACTTGCCCATCATCGCAACATCGGTACGGAATTTAATCGGCTGTTTGCCCCAATCAGTTACATGGTTTGAACTGCTGATGGCCGGATAAAAGTAGGAATATTCCCATTGGATAAAGATCCGCTCGATAGGATCCGTATTGTCGCTCGGCCAAAATTCGGTAAAATATTGAAGAGCGGCATAATCTACCCTTCCACCCCCACCAGAACACAACATCATAGGCACTTTAGGATATTTTGCGCGGATCCTTTCCAGTACCTTATATAATCCACGAACGTATTCAATGTAAAAATGCGACTGGTTTTTTAGATGCGCCGAGTAAGCATTATAAATTACCGCATTACAATCCCATTTGATATAAGCCAGGGAAGGATTTTTAGTAAAGAGGCCGTCTACAACACCATAGACAAAATCCTGCACCTTTGGATTACTAAGATCCAGCACAAGCTGGTTCCGGAAATAATACTCATCGCGTTTAGGCTGTTTCACCACCCAGTCAGGATGTTTTCCATACAGTTCACTCTTCGGGTTAACCATCTCCGGTTCAATCCAGATACCAAATCTGGTTCCTGCGTTTTCAGCTTCTTTAACGAGTGAAGAAATACCATTAGGAAGTTTTTTCTTATTCTCCTGCCAATCGCCCAGTCCGGCGTGATCGTCATTCCGTGGATATTTATTACCAAACCAACCGTCATCCAGCAAAAAGAAGTCTACGCCGAGTTTTTTTGTATCTTTTAACAGCTCTGCCAATTTCTGTTCATTGAAATCAAAGTAAGTAGCTTCCCAATTATTCAATAAAGTAAGACGACTTCCTTTGCCATCCAGTAATTTATAATCGCGTGCCCAGCGTTGCAGTTTCCTGCTGGCATCCCCTTTTCCCTGATCAGAAAACGTATACAAAAATGCAGGCGTAGTAAAGGTTTCCCCTGCTTTTAGGGTGTAGGGCGAGGCATAGTTATTCATCCCAGCGATTATCTTGAGATTATCCTGGTAGTCCATTTCCAGGTCTACCCGGAAATTACCGCTCCATTCCATGGCTCCATATAAAACACGTCCCTCATCTTCTGTAGCAGGTTTGCCTAACGAAACCATAAATACCGAAGGCTGAAAGAGGTTGGCGCGGGTACCTAATTTGGTATCCAGCGTCTTAATGCCATGAGTTAACCTGGATTCTTCGGGTTGCATCTCTTTTGCCCAATCGCCATGGTATTGGTTTAGCCAGTAACTATCTGCCTTAAGGTACAAATTTGCCGAGGCAAACTTATTTAATATCACATATCCCTTTTCCTGATGCCTGATTTCTGTCCATTGTTCAATTACATCAGTATCGTAATAGGACTTGTAACACAAGGTAACTTCAAAAGGATATGCCGGATCTTTCAGCAGTATTTTCAGCAGGTTCACCCCATCGCTAACTTTTGTCTGCTGGTGGCTCACATAACTGAGGTCCAGGGAATTGTTTCCGTCAGCATGGGTAACACTGATTGCGGGCTCCAGTAAATTACGTGACCCCGCGGGGGTATAGGCAGAATTCAGTTGTTCCGAATAGTCGGACGTTTGTTTATACGTTCCGGCTATTTTATCATATTCTGCGGTATTGGACAGCTTTTTACCATAATATACTGTGCGGACATTCTTTTGAACTTGCGCCTGCATCACCAAAGCCTGATGAGAAGTTTCTATTGGAATGATCACTGATTGGGCAAAAATTGTAGAGCAGATAGCCTGCAAAGCGATAAATAAGGTTTCGGTTTTATTCATCAGATATGTCTTAATTTGGTTAGAATGATTTCATCTAAGTGTAAGTTAATACGTTTCACGGTGATATCAAAGTCTTTTAACCAGTCATCTATATTTGATAAATCATTTCGGGGCTTAACCTATAATCCAATTTTCAAGAATGATTTCAGGGGAACCACCTCTTCAACATTTTCGGCCATTCCATGAGGACAATCAGAATCCAGGGTATTTCAATGGCCTCCTTATTAAACCGCTACCATTTTATCAATGTACGCCCCTATTGATGTCACGTAAGATTGTTCCAGAAAATCGTCTCTCCGTTGCATCCATTGCGAGCCAACTTTATAGAGCATGATCTCTGTCCCATTATCAAAAGCCACTTTCCAAACTTTTAGCTTTTTAAATGTTGTTGCAAAAATTTGTATCATATGGGTAGTGCCGTCTGCTAGTCTGATTCTGTAATCCATATTTTAATAAATTTACACCAGTCTTGATTGACCTTACAACTCTAACGTGTAAACAGCGCAAAATTGCGTACAACCAAGGATAACATTGTTGATACCTTAAATTTACCTGCTGAAATGATGCTCTCCCGCTTTAACGGTATACTTCACGTAATTTTTTCCCTGCACATCAGGCACAAAAATATCGGCAGTAGTATTTTGCGGAATAGTAATGTCAAGAGCAAATTTGCCACCTGTGATCTTCCAATTGCTCTTAATCGTTCCATAAGGACAATCATATGAAGCCTCGGCCCAGGTTAGTTTACCACCTAAAACTGGTTTAATTAATATCTTTTTATAACCCGGTGTAGCTGCCTGAATGCCTGCAATATTCTGGTACATCCAATCACCAATTGCACCATAAGCATAGTGGTTGTAAGAGTTCATTGAAGCGTCTTCGAAAGTCCCGTCGGTTTTAATACCGTCCCATCTTTCCCAAATCGTAGTTGCGCCTTGCTTAATTGGATACAACCAGGATGGATAAGTATCCTGTAACAAGAGCTGATATGCTATATCGGCATAGCCAAACTTGTTCAGGACATCACATAAATACGGCGTTCCTAAAAAACCTGTAGTAAGATGGTTTTTGTACCGGGCTATGTTTTTAACCAATCGGTCCGCTGCCTGCTGCCGCAAATTTGCCGGGAGCATATTGAACTGGAGGGCAAGGGCGTATGCGGTTTGTGTATCTGAAGAAATCAGCCCGCTTGGCGTAACATATTCCTTTAAAAAAGCAGCTTTGACCCTTTTCAAAAGCTGCGTATAGTATAATTCATCTGTTTTTCTGTTGAGAACCTGAGCCGTATTAATCAGCATTTGAACAGACTGAGCATAAAAACACTGCGCGATTAGAAATTTATTGGTAATCGCAGAAGAACCGTCCGTATCATTATTTATGCTGTAAAATAGCCAGTCCCCAAAGTGGTCACCGCTGGCCCATAAGTCATTTGTCGAATGTTTTTGTATGTAACCTACCCAGGCTTTCATACTTGGATACTGGTTCTCCAAAATCTGCCGGTCGCCGTAAGCGAGGTACATCTTCCAGGGTACAATGGTTGACACATCGCCCCAACCAGAGCTTCCGCCAACCTCGTTTGTCCCATTGGTAAATATATCAGGAATGACATGAGGGATACTGCCACTTGGATACTGGTCTGCCGCTACATCTTTCAGCCATTTGGTAAAGAAATTATGTACATCCATATTAAACGCCGCCGTATGGGCAAATACCTGTGCGTCACCTGTCCACCCCAGCCGTTCGTCGCGCTGGGGGCAATCTGTAGGCACATCTAAAAAGTTTCCTTTTTGTCCCCATTGGATATTGTGCTGCAATTGGTTAAGCATCACATTGGAACATGTAAAACTGCCTGTAGGCCGCATATCGGAATAGATAGCAACGGCGGTAAAATCATCTGGGTTTAGATCTCCCTTGACACCTTCTACTTTAGCATACCTGAAACCCTGCCACGTAAACTGCGGTTCAAAAACCTGTTTGCTGTTCCCTTTTAAGATATAAATGTTTTGCGCTCTCGCTACCCTCAAATTCTCTGTGTAAAAATTGCCGGCCTTATCCAAAACTTCTGCATGTGTAACCTTGATAGAATCCCCTGTCCGACCCTTAATACTTACAATTACCCAGCCTACCAGGTTCTGTCCAAAGTCTATCACTTTTTCGCCACGGGGTGTGGTGAGTATTTTTACAGCTTTAAAATTTTCATGTTTGGTTACCGGTTCGTTATAAGTAGCAATCAGATTGTTTTTTGGCAGGTTTTTTATTTTTACCGGCTGCCAGGATGAACTATTAAAACCTGCGTCCGACCAACCTTTTTGCTCCATCCTGCTGTCAATGGTACAGCCGTTGTAAACTTCCGCGTACCTGAGTGCCCCCGTGGATGACTTCCAATTTTCATCTGATTTAATGATCGTTTGTGTGCCATCGCGATTGGTGATTTTAACCTGCATCAGTAACGCGACTTCTTTTCCGTAAAAATCTGTGCGTGGAGTTGAGGGTCCTAAAGGCGTCCTGTACCATCCGCTACCCAGCATTACCCCTAATGTGTTAGCACCTTCTTTTAATAACGCTGTAACATCATATGCCTGATATTGCAACCTCTTGCTATAGCTCGTCCAGCCTGGTGTGAGGTAAGCATTACCTATTTTCTGTCCGTTCATATTGGCTTCGTAAAAACCATAAGAAGTAATATAAGCGGTGGCTTGTGCAATTTCCTTGCTTAATACAAAATTCGTACGGAGTAATGCCACCGGTCCATTTACCGAATCCTTTTCAGCAGGGGTAATCCATTTTGCCTGCCAGTCTGCGGGAGATAACAAAGCCATCTTCCAGAAAGACGGTTCGCTCCAGGCAGAAGTTTTCCCGTCATCTGTCCAAACCCTTACTTTCCACAGGTATTTTCCTTCGGATTTTAACTGTCCACCAGCGTATGGCACATATATAGCCTGTTCTGAAAGCACTTTGCCGCTTGACCAAAAACGGCTTTGTTTGCCGTTGCGGGCATCAATGGAATCTACCGCAATTTCATATGCCTGCTGTAGTATCGGTTTACCGCTCTTTTCTGTCAGTTGCCAGCTAAAACGCGGTTTGCGGCTATCGATATTTATGGGTGCTTTTGCATTTTCAGTCAGCAGGTTGGTCACCGTAACCTGTGCTATAATAGTATTACTGATGAGGAAAAAACAAAGAATAGCTAGGTGAACTCTCATATTTATGGTTTAATTACTTCGTATTGAGCTTTTTAACAAGCTCTGTTTCATCATTCCGGTAAGCTGTGCCGTCGTCGTTAAAGATCTCATGGAACCACTCCACCGGATCTGAACCATCGGCTAATGGCGTATCCCATGCGTATTTTGTATTTGTTTTACCAGCCACAAAACCCCAGTTGATGGCGCCTATATTTTCCTGTTTTAACAGTGGAAGGATATTGGAAAAACGACTATTGCGTGGGCGCGCCATATATTCAGTGCAGATCAACGGGCGACCACTCGCTTTCAGCAATTGTATAGTGCGCAGGTGCCATTGTGGCTCCTCATAATTATGATAGGTAACAATATCTGAATTGTTGAGCTGTAATGCGTTCAGCTTCTCCAGTTTCCAGTCCCACAAACCAATACTGATTGGCTGGTCTGGATTTACAGATCTTGCCCAACCGATAATTTGCGTTAACAAAGGAAGGCTGGCGTCCTTTTTATCGTTGTTCCCTGGCTCATTGTAGAGGTCCCAAAGCAGGATACGTTCATCATGTGCGAAACTGCCCATAACATCTTTTACGTATTTTTCCAATGCTGGCCACGCAGTGGGATCTGTAGTAGCAGGCATACCCGGATCCTGCAGCCATCCCGAGTTATGTATCCCGGTTTTTGGTGCAGGCTGTTTTCCAGCGGTAAATGTCTTGTTCCAGCAATCGTCAAAAAAAACAAACATTGGTGTTATCCCGTGCTTTTTTGAAATCGTAAGGAATTGATCAATACGTTTTTTAAAACCTTCAGGGTCCTGTTTCCAGGCTTCACTATGTAAGAAAACACGCATTGTGTTGAAACCGATCCCCTGCGCCCAGCCTAATTCTTTATCAATAAGATCAGGACTAAAAGTATCTGCCTGCCACATCTCCAACTGGTTGATGGCGTTGGATGGAATGTAATCGGCGCCGGTGAGCCATGGATGCGCTGCGTACCAGGCGTTCGCTTTTTCAACTGGCCAGACCTTGTTTGCCGGTGTTGTTTTTGCTTTTTGCGCGAAGCTACCTAAAGTTGCAACGAGGAGGGAGAATACTATGAAATACTTCTTCATCTGATGAGTTATTGGTTTCTGAAATTCAATTTATTTGGGGTTGGCAGGTTCCGCCAATGCCGTTCCTGTTTTTACAGGAACACCGAAATCGGGTGTCCCGTCTTCTTTCCAATGGAACTGTTGTGCACGCGGCGAGCGAAACCCAGCGCATCCCTGCCCTGGTTTTTCATTCGCATGGTAGAGGATCCAATCCTGTTTACCATCCGGCGATTTAAAAAAGGAATTATGGCCTGGTGCGAATACGCTATTTTCAGGCGATTGCTGAAATACAGGCTGTTCAGATTTTTTCCACGATGCAGGGTCCAACAGATCGTCATTAGTACTTGCGGTGAGCAAACCCAGCGCATAAAAATCTGTCCAGCAGCCACTGGCAGAGTAAACGATGAAGATTTTATTGCCGTGCAGCAGAAACTGTGGTCCCTCGTTTACATCCACCTGCGGTGGGTCGCCTGGATTGTTCAGCTTGCCGTATTTCTCCCAGTTGTACTTTGGAGTGGATATCTTTACCCTTTTCCCATCTATCGTCCATGGGTTTTTCAGCTTTGCAATGAAAATTTCCTGCTTGCCATTCTCGTCACCCTCCCATCCAGACCAAATCATGTAGAGCTGGTTGTTATGCTGGATGATATCGCCGTCAATTGCCCACTTATCACTCGGATCAGCAATCTGACCTTTAAAAACCCAGTTTCCTTTAAAAGGATCTGGCGAAGCATTTTCCAGTACATACATTCGATGATACCTGTTTTCACCATTATCTGCGGCAAAATATGCATACCATTTTCCCTGCAGGAACATCACTTCCGGTGCCCAAATCTCTTTGGACCATCTGGTATTTGCCGCAGGTTTCCAGATGGTCTGGTGTGGTGCGTCCTTAAGATCAGACAGGGTTTTAGCCTTCCACAGTTCAATCCTGTTCCCAGTAGTATGCGTATAATAGTAAAACCCATCCTTGTAAAAACTATAAGGGTCTGCACCAGAAGGCAGCAGCGGATTAGTAAACGTTTGTGCACGAAGCACAAACGTAAACAGAAGGGTTATTATAACGAGAGAGACGTGTTTCATAGGATGTAAGGCCCTGGAATTATTTTGCATTTAGTTTAGTGTCAAGCAATTTGATAGCATAACCGGCTACCACACTGCGGGCCTGGAAACCTACCTGTTTACCATCAGTGGTTTCGTGCCAGTCGCTTAGCGGTACGCGTGTGGGTGTTTCAATGGAATACTTATAGATAGGATCTACAAACTTCAGAAAATCTGCCTGGTTATCCGCCAGAGTAGCTGTCCACATGATCCAGTCGGACTTGGTGTACGTTTTACGGCTGTCCAGGGGCAATCCAAATGCGTTTTGTTTTTTCAAATAAAAGTCGATTTCCTTTTTATAGACTTCTTTCGGAAAGATATCTAGCTTCAGTACTTTATCCCAAACCATGTTATATTTCTGACTCCAGGTACCTTTGTTATCAAAGGTCAATGTATAATGGTCGCCATCGTCGGCCAACTTCATCCATTTCTGCGCCATATCCCGCGACATAGTTTTATATTTCACAGCAGTTTCGTGCTGGCCCAGCTGCTCGGCCAGCATACCATAACTGCCTAATGCCACAATAGCCTTTACTGATAAGTTTGCATTTCGGGCAAGGTGCCCGGCAAAGTCGTCTGTACAAAGCTGGTTTGCAGGATCAAGGCCTTCCTTGCTGAGGTATTCTGCCCAGGTAGTTAATGTAGCCCAGTGTTTTTTGGCATACTCTGCATTACCTTCTACTTTAGCAATTGCAGCGGTAAGGATCACCATATTGCCGGCTTCTTCTACCGGCATATCTTCCCCATAAGTTTGTCCGTTGGCCTGCGGATAGGTACCAAGATCATGCGCTGCAAACGGTTTTTTCCATCTTCCGCTTTCGCTGTAGTAAAAAATACCATTCATCATACCCTTTAGCAAGTCGGGGTTGTATACTAAAAATAAAGGTGCAGAAGGATAGGTAATATCAACAGTGTTGATGGAGCCGTTGCTGAAATTTTCTTTAGACAGAAAAAGGATTTCACCATCACTGGATTTCACAAGTTTATGCGCGGCGATAGCCTGACGATAGGTCAAATCTAAAAGTTCTGCATAATGTTCGCCTCCGGCTTTGAGATTTGCCTCATGGTAAGTGCTATTGAACGCTGCACATTTAGCCATTACTGCGGCATATTGGTCGTCTGCCAATTTCAGTTGCTTTTCTATTGTTTGGTCGCCCTTGCTGTTCCACCAGGGACGAAGGTTCTGGCCAAAATACTGTACCGAATACAAATCATCATAGGCGATCAGCAAGTCTTTTTCTACAACTGTGTTGCCGTTTAGGCTAAAGGGCACAATGGTAGACAATACCAGTTTTTTTCCTGTGGTAAGTGGCGGCAAGGCTTTACCGGTAATAAAACTTTGCTGGGCACCGTCAGAAGCACTGATAAATTGACGTGCCCCGGCTTTTTGAGACGCAGCGATATATACGTAACCCCAATCGATACGAACATCATCACCTGTTTTTTTCAGTACCGGCTGTGCGGTAGTCCCAGCTCTTAAAATGGACAGGCCATTGCTTTGGGACGCCTTGGCCGTTACTTCCTGGGTGGGCGTATTCACGGCCAGATCAGATGAAGTACCAAAGTAAACCTCGGCATTGTGTTTTTTACCATCTTTGGATTTCATTTTAAATGTCACATATGACACAGGGCGCGACAATAGATCAAGGTCGCTCATCAGCAGCGGTGAAGTAAAATTAACGTCCAGATTTACATTCCCACAGTCAAAGCTGTAGCTGGTCTGTGTTGCGTTAAGTTTCACATCGGTCTGTTTTGCGTTCAACACATTTTGCATGGCCACCACAGGTTTCTCATAAATCAGCCCGGCATCAATCCATTGCCCCCCGGTATTGTTTTTGACATGGATCGCCAGGATGTTTTCTCCCTTTTTTAAAATTTTATCATCTACAGGAACATTGATAAACTTCCCGTTGAAACACTGGCAGTTATAGATATTCTGACCATTAAGATATACCTCTACATCGTCATCATGCATGATCTTTAGCTTAAGGTTGTTAAAGCTTGTCTGCGTGAGATTGAATTTACGCCGCGTCCATAAATCCTTCGTTTTCCATTGCGTTGTAGCCTGGCCGTCGCCAAAAGGGGCGGTACCTGTTTTCCAGTCAGCATCAGCAAAAGTGCTTTTTTCCCACCCTTCGGCAGGAGCAGATTCCCTATATTTAACTGTGTAGGCTTTTTCGTCAGATGCCGGAAGCACAGTAATATAACTTTCTTCCTGATCGCCCAGGAACCGGTACACTTTGCCGTCTACCTTAAGCAAACCAGTTAGTGACTGGTTGCTGCCCGTCCAGTGTTTAGTGGGCGAACCATTAAGTTTGTCTCCAAACGACCAGATGCTAAAGTAAGGATCGTGTGTAATGAGTGGATAGGCAGGTGCTATACGCTCCTGGGCTCTGGCATTTAAGAAGAGGGCGGCCAGGCTAAAAGATAGGAAAAATCGCTTCATGTTCTGGTTTTATGGGTTTAATGAGCAGCGTAATTTATTATTAATTGGTTTGAATTTTCTGTAAGGGTGAGAAGATCATATCCTCTACACCAGTAATTTTCAGCCCTATCCGCACAAACACATAGTTCTGTGCTGGCACAATTGCCGGCACGGTGGCGGTAAGTGTAACAGCCGCCGGATTAGTAATGGTACTCCCTGCTATTTCTGCACTCGCAATATTATCGGCACTGGATACAAATTGTGTCTTGTTAATATACAAATTGATCCTTTCAATGGTTTTAGCATTTGGGCCGGTAATGATTTGATCCGCGCGGAAGTTTGCTACAAGGGTTGTTCCGGTTAATGTGTAAGCCGCGGCCCTGATCATGAAATACGGTGTCGCCTGCAGGTCGAGCGTTTGGTTGCCGCTAACTGTTACCGCCAAAGTATCTCTTATGCCGGATGTAGTTTCACGCCATTGGAAAGGACCTTGCCCTGTTGGAATGATCATTTTATAGTTACCGTTAAACAACAGCGTGGAATAAGAGCCATCCTGTTTGAATGAGCCCGCTATGGCACCCACTTTACCGAAGCCGGGCTGATAAAGTTCCAATGGTACCTGGTTATATTCAAGGCCTATCTCTTCATTATTATACATAATCCGCCCATTGAGTGTGGAGGAAGGGGCTTCAAAATTGTCTTTTTTGCATGACGTGGCTCCGAGAACGAGCGCCAGCAGTATGATGTGTTGAAATCTGGATTTCATGGTATTCGTTTTAATACTATTGGTTAGGTTGTTTAACAATTTTTGGATTGGCTGACAATATATCATTGGTGATCAAAGAATAATAATTGCCAAACTGGAACCTGCTTGCACCCGTTACCGCGGAAGGCAATGATTCCCTATAGATCCATTTGCCATTGTTGGGGCTTCCCGGGCTATAATATTTATACGACCACAAGCCGTAAGGCTGCGTATTTCTCTTAGTTGCTGAGCCGATATTACTCAGCAGATCGCTCACGCTCATGGATCCACCGTCCCATACACGATGGGCCAGGCGCCATCTCTTCATGTCAAACAGGGTATGTCCTTCAAATACCAGCTCTACCCTTCTTTCGTGGACAATCCTGTCGAAAGTAAGTCCTGTAAGCGGCGTGGTAAGTCCCGCACGGGCACGAACCTGGTTGATATATCCTTCAGCTGTTCCATTCCTGCCCAGTTCAAAAGCAGCTTCTGCAGCGTTTAACAATACTTCTGCATAGCGGTAACGGATAAATGCCACATCGCTTTGACGGCCGCGGCGACCTGAACCTGTTTGTGGATCCAGATATTTACGGATGTAAAATCCGCTCTGTGATCTGAATTCCTGTCCGTTCACCGGACCATCTTTACCCACCACCTGGATATCAACATTGGTACCAGGCAGCGATTTCAAGTGACTGGCATCATCACTGGTAAAAATGCTTCCATCTGCAAGGAGGTAACCACCCCAGATGTCTAAGTTTTTACCTTTGAAAGTCGCGTTAGGTAACAGTACTGTTCCTGCTAACCGGGCATCCCGTCCAGCAAAAGCATCCAGCTGATTGGTGTAATATACAGGGTTACCGCCGGCATCTTTGGTCGCTATCGGCGCATACGTGTTATCCAGTTTTTCAAAAGCTTCGACAAGATTAAGCGATGGGTTTAAGCGCCCCGCATCAAGCCCTTCATCAGAAATTGAAAATGGCTGGTTATTTACCGTAAAGCCATGTACTTTCCCACTGTTTACCTTGAAATCTTCGATCCAGATAGCTTCCTGATTTACGCTGCTTTTATCAAGAAATATGGCCGCGAAGTTGTCAGACAGATCAGGCAATACCTTATATAACTGGTATCCGCCGGCACTGCCGTTGATGATTTCTTCCGCAGCGGCAAGCGATTTAGTGTAATATCCCAAAGCCATTCCAGCTGGAATTCCAACTTCATTTCCTGCCGTAGAAACCTGCGGTGTAGTAGCACCATATTTTGCAATGGAACCTGCATACAATGCTGCACGGGACTCCATGGCCAGGGCCGCAGCCTTGGTGGCACGTGATTTCTGATTAACGTCTGTTGGTAATTTTGTTTTAATATCCTCGGCTTCCTTGATCACAAAATCATATATTTCTGATTCTTTAGACCGGGGAACCTGAAGGTTAGTGACTACCCCACTATAATCATAACTTAGTGGCTCAGTAATCAGCGGTACACCGCCCATCCTTTTCACCATTTCAAAATAATAATTGGCACGCAGAAAACGTGCTTCCGCAATAAACCTGGTTTTATCTGCTTCCTGGAGTTTTGTAGCCGCAGTGGCACGCTGAATAAACAGGTTCAGGTCGCGGATATACCCGTAGTTCCATATTCCCCACTCGTTGAAGGACCAGCCGGTACGCTGTACCAGGAAGTTACTGCCATTTTCTGATGGGAATGCTTCGTTAAAATCGGCAAAAGTGCGCCATCCTGGTTCATCATTTTCTATGTATGGCAGTTCTTTTGGTACCCCGTCCAGGCTTGAAAAATCACGCTGGCGGTTATACAGGTCTCCAAGCACCGATAGCACCAATGCCGGATCGGAGAAGGCTGTTTCTTCCGGAATAACCTGTTTTGGGGGAACATCTAAAAAGTCACTGTCTTTCTTGCAGGCCCCTGTGATCACCAGGAGGGCAAATAGCGAAAGTATATATATTTTATTCATCTGATTAAAGTTTGGAGGAATTAAAAAGTTAGGTTGAGGCCAAAATTCACGATTTTACTCTGCGGGAATTGTAACCCGTTATCATCCTGAACTTCCGGATCTAGGCTGTACTGTTTCATGTTATCAATGGAAAACAAGTTATATGCATTTGCATAAACCCTCAGCTTTCTCACTTTTACCTTACTTAGCAACGATGCTGGCAGCGTGTAACCGAATTCGATTGTTCTTGCACGCAGGTATTTCACATTGTGTAACCAGTAATCAGAATTGCCTTGTCCGTTTAGGGAGTAATTGCTATGTCCGGTACCCGGATTAAACCTGTTTGCCGGGTATTTTCCTGGGATCCATGCACTGTTGATATCCAACGGATCTGCGCGGTGCCACCTGTCAAGGAAGATCTCATTCAGGTTACCACTGTTCTGAAAAGCCCAACGCAGTTCCCAGTTCTGCGAGAAGGTATATCCCGCCCCGCCAGAGAAATCAGCATGAAAGTCAAAAGCTTTGTAGTTAAGCCCGATGTTAAAACCAAAATTGATGTTGGGCTGTGTACCTAAACCAAAACCAATTGGCCGCTCATCATACTGATCGATCTTGCCATCACCATTCTGGTCTTTATAGATCAGGTCACCCGGAATAAGCGAACGGTTACCTTTTCCGTCATTGTTCACAGTATAGTTGTTGATCTGTTCCTGAGAAGTAAACTGTCCGGTTACCTCATAACCCCAGTCGATGTGGGAGTATCTGTTTTCCAATGAGTTTCGGTATTGGTCCCAGGAGTTAAAAAACAAAGGGTTATAGGTATTGATATTTTTGGAACGGGTATAAGAGAAATTGCCACCCACGTTGTATCCAACCTGACCAATTTTACCGGAATAATTTAATGCAATTTCCTGCCCGTATTGCGCATCGGAATTTACATTTTCATCCGGCAATAGGTACCCAATCTCGATCGGTACAATAATATCTGTCCTTACGCCCAACAACCCAGTGCGTTTTCGGTAAAAATAATCTGCTGTACCTGTCAGCTTGCCATTGAACAGACTAAAGTCGGCACCAATATCGGTAGTTTTACTCTTAAGCCAGGAGATCCGGGTTACAGGAACACCTTTATCGCGGGAGACAATAACTGCATTACCATCCAGGATGGCCGTTCCCTGATTATAGTTATATCCTGGTAAATATGCATACGGCGCTACAATAGGCATGGTCGCATCATCAATTCTGCGGTCATCTCCAAGCACACCATAAGAGGCCCTGAATTTCAGATCTGTCAGGATTTTACTATCGCCGAGCAGATTTTTCATCCAGCTTTCTTCGGTAATCCGCCATCCTGCAGATACACTTGGAAAATAACCTACGCGATGCGCCGGGTCAAAAAGGTACGAGGCATCCCTCCTTGCCGATGCTTCAAGGTAATACTTGCTATTATAATTATAGTTGATCCTGCCAATATAACCAATGCGGCGCTCGGTATCGTCCCTGTCATTATAGGTGTCCAGGGTAGGAAAGTAAATTAGCGGCAGGTTATTGGAAATAGGCGATCCGTGTACATAGTTACGCTGGTGGATCAGCTCTATCCGTTCTGCCACGAGGGTGGCGGCAAGGTTGTGTTTGCCAAATGTGTTGTTGTAATTCAGTTGGGCCTGTTGTGTAGTGCTGAACTCTTTGCGCTGCTCACGTTCACGGTAGGGATTGTTACTGCCACCTGTAATATCATAAGTATCAGTAGCGGGGCGGTAAGTGAACGTATTATAAGTATACTCATTATTATTGAGCACATAATCTGCGTAATAGTAAGAATACACAGCACGCGCAGTTAAACCTTTGATACCCGGTATTTCATACTCCGCGTTAAAATTAGCTTGTACAACCCGCCAGTCGCTTCGGTACACCCCCGACAACCTTTTGTTGAGAAATGCATAATTAGATTCGGTATGACCAATATCATTAAGGTACAAAGGATTATCATTGGCATAAGGCCGTTCTAGTGGAGTATTCCTCAATACCGCATACCGCGCCAGGAAATAATCGTCATAACCAGGAACACCAGGATTTTCGCGGCTTTCTATACGACCGTTAATATTGAGTCCTACTTTTAAACCGTTGGCTACCTGCGCACTGATGTTCGACTGGATATTACTACGTTTAAATTCATACTCCTTGCCCAGCACCGAATTCTGGTACAGGTTGGTGGCCGATACATAATAGGTCATCTTATCACCGCCACCGGTAAAGTTTACATTCACGTTGTTCTGCGGCGCGTTGTTATTCGACTTTAGCACGTACTCGCGCCAGTCGAAACTCTGGTAACCGCGCTCGGTTCCAACCCTGTATTTTTCCAGTTCTGCAGCAGTAATACTCGTACTTCCATTGCCATTGATCTCGGCGTCAGCTTTATATAACATATAGTCGTACGAGTTGTTGAGTACCTTTGGAAAACGTGTCCAGTTCTGGTAGCCGAGGTAAGCATCTGCGTTGATTACACTCTCGCCCTTATTACCTTTTTTAGTGGTTACTACCACTACCCCATTAGCCGCACGCACACCATAAATTGCAGCCGAAGCGTCTTTCAGCACACTAATACTTTCAATATCATTTTGTGAAAGGTTGTTGAACTGGGCCACATCCTGCTGGATACCGTCAATTACGTACAAGGGGCTACCCATGTTGCGGATCTGGATGGTGGCATTGGCACCAGGACGACCATCGGCCATACGGAAAGTTACGCCGGGGATTTTTCCCGCAAGTGCGGTACTAACTGTAGACCCCCCATGTACACGGTCTATGTCTTTGCTGGTTACGGAAGCAATGGAACCTGTAATTGATTCCCTTTTCTGAGAACCATAACCGGTAACCACTACTTCCTGTAGATTTTCATTTCCTTCCTTAAGCTTAACCGAAAGGGTGCTACGGCCGTTTAAGGCTACATCCTGACTGATAAATCCAACATAGACAAACTGGAGGATAACATTTTTACTTGGTACATTAAGTACAAACTTACCGTTGGCATCTGTAGTAGCACCAAGTGATGAGTTTTTTACTTTCACACTGACCCCGATGAGGGTTACCCCTTTTTCGTCGGCGACAGTTCCAGTAACGGTATTTTTCTCCTGTGCATAGCTGATATAAGATGCGAAGAGAATGAAGAGACAGGAAATAAAGACTTTCAGCGATTGCTGGATTAAGCCTATTCCCCTGTTGCGGGTGGGTAAACGTCTTTTCATATTGATTATATTTGGATTGGTCAAATATGATCGATTTTGACTTTCGTCCTATGTACATATCGTATCAATCTTTCATCAATTTGTCTCTATTTAGGAGAATATTGTATATTTGGTTCAACAATTCTAACCAAATTGAAGAACCTGACTATCCTTCTATTCCTGTTATCGGTAAAATTTACCTGTGCGCAACCTTATTATTTTAAGCACTATCAGGTAGAGAATGGCCTGTCCCACAACACCGTTTACGGCAGCATACAGGACAGCAGGGGATTTATGTGGTTCGGCACGAAGGATGGATTGAACCGTTTTGATGGCTATTCGTTTAAATCCTACCGTCACGATCCGGCTAATCCGAAAACCATAGGCAGCGACCTTATCCATAAATTATATAACGATAAGCAGCAAAGGCTGTGGGTGGGAACAAGCACTGGTCTTTACCAATACGACCCTGTTCATGAAGATTTTTTATTGTTGCTGCCAACCGCAACAATGGGTATTGACGATTTTGCGGTTGATCAGAAAGGTAACATCTGGATCATCTCAAATTTCATTTTGTACCGATTTGACCCAATAGCTAAAAGCTTTTACTCGTTTGAACATAAAATAAATTTCTCTGCCAAAAGTATTGCAATATTGGATGACGGAAGCATCTGGCTAAGTACTATGGAAGGTACGATAGAAAAATATAATCAGGCCACAGCAGCTTTTGAATCGCACACCGTGGTACCACAAAATATAAATAGCGATAACCGCTGTGTATCCAAAATCGCCGAAACCGGGGATGGTCAGTTGATTATTGGCACTACGAATGATGGTATCAAATTATATGATCTTAAAACCAAGGTTGTGCGCGATCTGGTACGGCTAAACCAGGACAGAACACCGATTTTTGTACGCGATATTGAAAGCACTAGCGAAGGAGAATACTGGATCGGAACAGAATCTGGTATCTATGTTTACAACCACTTGAATGATAAGATTATCCACCTTGAAAAACAAAGCAGCAATACTTACTCACTGTCTGACAATGCCATTTATACCATCTGCCGTGATAAAGAAGGTGGCATGTGGGCAGGAACATTTTTCGGCGGGATCAATTATTACTCCAGCCACTATGCTATCTTTAGTAAATACCTGCCGCAGAAAGAAAACAATTCCATCAGTGGCAGCGATGTCAGGGAGATTTGTAAAGATGGAAATGGAAATATCTGGATTGGTACTGAGGATGCCGGTCTCAACAAGTTTAATCCAAAAACCGGCAGGTTTACAGTATTTAAACCTGATGGCACCGACAAAAGCATAGCCTATTCTAACATCCACGGCCTGCTGGTAGATGGAAACAAGCTCTGGATCGCCATGTTTGAACATGGACTGGATATAATGGATATCAACAGCGGCAAAGTAATTAAACATTATACAGGCGGAAAAGGGAATGGCTTGCGGACCAATTTTATCATCTGCTTTTATAAAACCAGGGACGGTGAGATTCTTGTTGCCACAGTAAGGGGTATATACTTATATAACCGGGAAAAAGACGATTTCGAGCCTGTCCCTGGCTTGCCATTTGTGTTTTACAATACAGTAATGCAAGACAGCGATGGGCTGATTTGGGCGGGAAGCATCAATGAAGGGGTTTATGCATTCCGCCTGCAGAAGCCTCGCATTAAAAACTACAGAAGTAAGGAAGGGAATATCCGCAACCTAAGCCACAATACCATCAACTCTATTTTTGAGGACAGCCGGAAAAACCTATGGCTGACCACCGATGGCGGAGGTTTATGCAAATACGACCGTCGGTACGGCAGCTTTAAACATTATACTACAGAAGACGGGCTGCCGAGCAATATTCTTTTTAAGGTTGAGGAAGATGCCGACCAAAAATTATGGATCAGCAGTACCAGGGGCCTTATCCGCTTTGACCCGGTGATGGAAACAATGAAAATTTACTCACGCTCCAATGGACTGCTGACCGACCAGTTTAACTATCACTCTTCTTTTAAAGACACCGATGGCCGGATGTATTTTGGCAGTGTAAAGGGCCTCATCAGTTTTGAGCCCAAACAACTTTACACAGCAGCCAATGCCGCTGCCGTGTATATGACAGGCTTCCAAATTGATAATAACCAAAATCAGAAAAAGGAAAACCTATCGCTGTTGACACGTTCAACGCTCTTCACAGACACCATCGTGCTAAACAATAGCCAGTCGTCCTTCAGTATCGACTTTGCTGCAATAAGTTTCTTTTCCCCGGAAATGACCGAATATGCCTACCGCATGAAAGGTTTGTACAAAGACTGGGAATACTTGAAAACCAACAGAAAGGTTTATTTCACCAAACTTGCACCAGGCAATTATATCTTCCAGGCCAAAGCGCTGATCAATGGCAGCGACGAATGGAGCAAAAAAAACGTGAGGATCCTGATCCGGGTGCTCCCCCCCTTCTGGAAAAGTCCGCTGGCATATGTGTTTTATGCAAGCTTGCTTGTTGCGGCCGGATATTACCTGCTGTTGCGTTACCACAAAAAGATTGAACACAAAAATTTGCGACGGATGGAGATTTTTGAAAATGAAAAAGAGAAGGAGATCTATCATGCAAAGATCGAGTTTTTCACCAATGTAGCCCACGAAATCCGGACGCCTCTAACGCTGATTAAAGGGCCGATGGAAAAACTGGTGAAACAAGCCATACAAATCCCTGAAATTGAAAAGAACCTCAGGATCATGGAGCGAAGTACCGACCGCCTATTTAGCCTCACCAATCAGTTGCTGGATTTCAGAAAAACCGAGACCAGCGGCTTCTCGCTGAATTTTGTACGCGTTAATATCTCGGAAATGGTTGCCGACATAGTAATGGACTTTCAGGAATCTGCAGAACGCAGGATGATTAGCATCAGGCTCTCGATGCCGGAAGAACCCTATTATGCCTATATTGATATGGAGGCTTTTCATAAAATCATCAGCAACCTGGTGGATAATGGTCTAAAATACGGTAGGAAAGTTCTGAAAATCAGCTTATCTGCTAACGAAGAAGAAGAAGCGATGTTCCGCATCCGTGTTATCAGTGATGGTAAACATATACCTGCGGAAATGGCAGACAAGATATTTGAACCCTTTTACCGGATGAAAGAAACGGATATGAAACCGGGGACTGGCATTGGCCTCTCCATCTCGCGGTCGCTGGCGGAGCTGCACAATGGCTACCTGCGGCTGGATAACGATGGTACTGAGGCCAATGTATTTATCCTGGCACTTCCGGTGCATCAATTGGTAGAATTTAACCTGAACGGAAAATGGAAAAAATTGTAAGCTTGGAAACGGCAGAAACCCCTGCCGCAGAGCGGCGGCCTGTAGTGCTGCTGGTGGATGATAATGAGGAAATCCTGGATTTTGTTGGGGATGATCTCGGAGATAAATATGTAGTACTGACAGCCAGGAACGGCACTGAGGCATTGGCTATTTTGCAACAACAAATTGTGCAATTGGTGGTGAGTGATGTGATGATGCCTGGAATGGATGGCTTTGAATTGTGTGAACATATCAAATCTGGTATAGAGTTTAGCCATATACCAGTCGTGCTGCTTACGGCGAAGGACACGCTGCAGTCTAAGATTAAAGGCTTGGAACTGGGCGCAGATGTCTATATAGAAAAACCATTTTCACCTGAATTCCTGCAGGTTCAAATTGCCTCGCTGATAAAAAACCGAAATAAGATTAAGACATATTTTGCAAGCTCCCCACTGATACATATTAATAGTATTGCCTATTCAAAGGCAGATGAGCAATTTCTTGGAAAGCTACAGGATACGATCCACGCCAACCTGGAAGATATGGACCTGGATGTAGATAAGTTGGCGGACCAGCTGAACATGAGCAGGCCCACTTTATATCGTAAGATCAAATCAATTTCTGATATGAGCCCAAATGAACTGATTAACCTTGCGCGTTTAAAACGTGGTGCAGAATTACTTAACGAGGGTGTTTTGAAGATTTACGAAATCGCAGAAACCGTGGGTTATAGGTCGCAGACCCATTTTGGACGAAACTTCGTTAAACAATTTGGCATGTCACCAACTGATTATTTGAAGAGTCGGGATCGCAAAATGCACTGATGTTAAAGCAATTTTTACGTATTTTGCACCAAATCAGGTGCAAAATAAGCTATTTTTGCACTTGATTTGGTGCATTTTTTCATATTTTTGCACTAAACCAAGTGCAAAATGGAGAATTTACAAATCAAATCCAATGTTGTTGTACAACAGCAATCTTTAGCTATAGGCCGTGAAAAAAGTCTAAAAATTGACTGGAATGATCGATTGATCAGCATATTAGGCGCAAGAGGAACTGGAAAAACCACGCTAATGCTACAGCGGCTTAAGACAATGTATGGCTTAAGCAATTCGGCTATCTACATCACTATGGATGACATCTATTTCACTTCCAATAGCCTCTCAGATTTTGCAGTTCAGTTTCGCCAGCAGGGCGGTAAAATATTATTTATCGATGAGGTTCACAAATACCCAAACTGGGCACAGGAAATTAAGAATATATATGATTTTTATAAGGATCTGAGCATCGTGTTTACAGGTTCCTCTATCATTGACATTTCCAGGCAAAACGCAGATTTAAGTCGCCGCGCCGTTCAATATGAGCTAACTGGTCTCTCCTACCGCGAATTTCTTAATTTCTCGGGGAAAGCTCAGCTTGATGCCCTCTCGTTAAAAGATGTGCTGGACCGCCATGTAGAAATAGCAAACGACTTAAGTCTACAGTTCAGGCCTTTAGAAAACTTCAGTGATTATCTTAAATATGGTTATTATCCATTTTTTCTGGAGAACATTGACACTTACCATTTACGGGTTGAGAAAGTAGTCCGGTTGATAATTGAAGAGGACCTGCAGTTCATAGCTGGATTTAATCCGCACCACTCCCGGAAAATCTATCAGCTCATGTATATTCTGGCAACGAATGTTCCTTTTAAACCAAATATTACTAAGTTGAGTGAAAAAACAGGCATACATAGGAATATGATCGTCGAGTACCTATATTATTTGGAAAATGCACGGTTAATCAACTCCTTGTCAGCGGCTGGCAAAAGTACTAGTATTTTGCAAAAACCCGATAAAATATTCCTTGAAAATACCAATTTACTGTTTGCTTTAAGTCCAGACAATGTAGATAAAGGTGCTTTGAGGGAAGCCTTTTTTATGAATCAGTTAAGCAACACAAAACATCAATTGGGTTTGCCGCTAAAGGGCGACTTCGTAATTGATGAAAAATACACCTTTGAAATTGGAGGTAAGGGTAAATCATTGAAACAACTGGCAAATGTTCCCAACTCTTTTGTAGCTATGGATGATATTGAAGCTGGCATAGGAAATAAAATTCCGTTATGGCTTTTTGGCATGTTGTAAAACAGCAAATTTGATAACCAAGGAAAGAGCTTTTTACTATATTTGACCGAACCGCTAAATTATTTGATGATGATAAAAAAGTTTAGGACTGCAAAGCTCCTCTTCATTGCCCTGACCATTAACCTGAGCGCAAACGCCCAGGAGATATTTCCTGATAAAACGCCTATACCACAATGGTTCAGAGAAAATAAGCCAACTGATATCAGTAAATTAGGCAAACAGTACCTGATTACTGACTATAATCTGATTACCGATAGTACTGTTATCCAGACCGAAAAAATACAGGCTGTGATAGACAAGGCCCAGAAAGATGGCGGAGGCGTAATTGTGATACCTAAAGGGACATTCCTGAGTGGATCTCTTTTCTTCAAACAGGGTACCCACCTTTATCTGGAAGAAGGTGCAAAATTGAAAGGCAGCGATGATATTAGTAATTTCCCAATCGTTGATACGCGTATGGAGGGACAAACCCTGAAATACTTTGCGGCACTTGTAAATGCTGATGGACTAGATGGATTTACAATTTCTGGAAAGGGCACCATTGATGGGAACGGCATGCGGTACTGGAAGGCATTTTGGCTACGGCGCGAGATCAATCCCAAATGTACCAATATGGACGAAATGAGGCCTAGGAATGTTTACATCTCTAACAGCAAAAATGTTCAGATTTCGGGCCTTAAAATTGTAAACTCCCCATTCTGGACTACACATTTTTACAAGTGCGAAAACGTAAAGTTGCTTGATCTTCATATCTCCTCTCCTGAAAGCCCGGTTAGGGCGCCAAGTACTGATGCGGTAGATATTGATGGCTGCAAAAACTTCCTGATCAAAAACTGTTACATGTCTGTAAACGATGATGCAGTAGCATTAAAAGGTGGAAAAGGCCCCTCTGCAGACAAGGATGAGAACAATGGAGAGAACATTAACATTATCATAGAAGATTGTACTTATGGTTTCTGCCATGGTGCATTAACCTTCGGCAGCGAGTCTGTACACAACCGCAATATCATCCTGCGCCGCATCAAGATCAACCATGCCAAGCGCTTACTGTGGCTCAAGATGAGACCAGACACCCCACAAAACTATGAATACGTAACGGTAGAAGATATACAAGGCAGCGACATTGAGAACTTCCTGTTTATCCAGCCGTGGACACAGTTTTATGATTTGAAAGGTCAAAAAGCCACGAAGGAATCTACAGCCAGCAATATCACCATGCGGAATATCTCTATCACCTGTAAAAACTTTTTCAACGTTGGCGTTTCAGAAGATAAAAACCCCGATGCTTATAAATACAAGCTTTCAAATTTCACTTTTGAAAACCTCAATATAAAAGCAGAAGACCACTTGAAAATAGATACTTCTCTGATCCAGAATTTCAAGCTCAGCAAGGTTACCCTTAATGGAAAAAAAGCATTCTAAGCTGATATAATTGCATACTACGAACTAGCAAAAGCTCCCGGACAAAAGATGTCCGGGAGCTTTTTTTATATGTGAATCTGCTGAGCGTGTAATTGCTTTTTTAGTACCCTGGTGTCTGGTCAAACACCTCCGGTCGTTGTATTTCGCGGTTTACCGCGCCAGGTGACTATATAACGTGTGAAGGAAAAACCACAAACAAACACCAATAATCTGATATACAGTTAATTAAACAACAGGCATACTAGTTGTAAAGTAACCTATTATAAGATGCAGCATGATTTGGTGCTGTTATCTGCCCATTGCGACGAAGATGACGGGTGTCAGTTCGTTGAGGAGGCTGTAATAGGGCGTGCACTTTCCACCCGTTCGTGCACGGGACAAACCTACGTCGGCGCGGAGTCCCAGCGAAATACCAATCAGCAACACGGCGATGCAATGGGCGCGGCAAAATGTAAAATTAAACGATAGATTATGAAAATTGTAGTAATTGGAGGCTCAGGCCTAATTGGAAGTAAACTGGTAAGCAGCCTTGAAAAACTCGGCCATGAAGTGATTGCGGCATCACCGCAATCTGGGGTAAATACTATTACAGGCGAAGGACTTGCTGATGCATTAACAGGCGCAGATGTAGTAGTAGATGTAGCTAATTCACCGTCTTTTGAAGACAATGCAGTAATGGAATTCTTCCAGACAAGTGGCAAAAACCTATTGGCTGCAGAGGCTGTTGCTGGTGTAAAACATCATGTTGCATTATCGGTAGTTGGCACAGAGCGCCTTCAGGGCAGTGGTTATTTCCGCGCCAAACTTGCGCAGGAAAAACTGATTAAAGAATCGGGTATCCCCTATTCACTCCTACATTCTACACAGTTCTTTGAATTTGTGGGAGGCATCGTTCAATCGGGCACCGTTGGAGACACCATACACATGTCGCCAGCCAACATTCAGCCAATCGCATCTGATGATGTAGTTGCAGCAATGACTTCAATTACTATTGGTTTGCCGTTTAACGGTACCATTGAAGTTGCCGGACCTGAAAAAATCCGCTTAAATGAACTTGTACAAAAATATTTAGGACTAAAAGGTGACAACCGCGAAGTTATTGCAGATACACACGCACCTTATTTTGGCGTAGAAATCAATGATCAATCCCTCACCCCTGCAGATAATGCCCGTTTGGGTTCTATCCGTTATGACGAATGGATTGCACAACCAGGAAATTTAAGATAGAGATCGTTACAAGTTTAAGGTTACGGACATTGATGGTCCGTAACCTTAGACTTATTGATCAGTTAAGATAGGTATTTACCAACCCATTTGATCTTCAGCTTGCTTGTTACTTTATTGTATTCCTGGTCAACCCCCTCCGCAATCGGATCCACCGGTGTTCTAAACGGGCGGGTACCTTTTTTCATTTGTACAAGCTTTAGGGCCGCGTTGGCAATGTCAACCGACTGAGGCTGGCAACTAAACTGGTACAATAAAAAAAAGGGAGAAGGGGTTGAATACTTTTTCCTGCTCCTTGCCCTGCTCTGGATAGCATTTATTTACGGTGGAGGAGCCTGGTCTGCAGATATTTTGTTTTAATGGTAAAGGCCTTGAATGTTGGTTCAAGGCCTTGGCTTTTTTTAGTGTTACTGATAGAGAAAGATAGCGTCCGGCTTATCAAAATCCCCCACCCAATCATCAACGTAAGATTGTACCGCAGCAGTATCAGGCATACTGTCATACACGCCACCCGCGCCAAAAATGATCAGGCCCAAAGCTATGCTATGTGGAATCTTGTTGAAAATCAAAAGTCCCGCACTATAACCACAAATAAAGTTTTGCCTGGCATTGTTGCCCAGCTCAACGTTTGTGGCTACAGTTTTTCTGGATAATACAAATTGCTCATCAGCAGAAAACAATATCGCACTATTAGTAGAATAGATCAGTAAACGGCTAATATCCACCGCGCAAAAAATCGAGAAATACTTCTTTTTAAGTTCTGCCACCGTTTGAGGTTCCAGCATGATATCTGCACCTACACCATTCAATACACGCCATAAACTGAGTGCCTCATTTTCATCAAGGGCCAGGGTAACCTTTCCCCTTCTGGAAAACCGGGCCGTAATTTCCAGCGCTTCTTCAACCTGAAAAGAAAACTTATTACTAGGGTCGCCCAGATAGAAAATAAACTCCAGGTCTTTTTTATTAAGTGGCTCAATAATGTCTTTTAGCAGCCCCGGCCAAAACTCTGATGCAGCATTAAAGCCAGCCCAATCATCAAAAGCGATAGTCCGGCTTTTTTCAAAAAGCTGCCTGAGTGCATTCAGCAATGCCTCGTTTTTAAACAAATCTTTTCTGTCATAGTGCTCATTCTCAAAAATTTCCCTACTTAAATTGATAAGTAGCTTGAGATCGTGAGGTGCGGTAAGCGTAAGGCTCCGAATGCCAAAGGTTTGGAGGATTTCCGGTATTAACTCCTCCCTTATTCCCATTGCATTTTTATGGGCGGTGAGGTTCAATGGATTTTTATAATCCTCCTGTTCAGGTAATCGCAAATACACATATTCAGTATCGGTAATACCTGAGAACAGATTTTTTAGCTCCTTTACTATGGGTTCCGGGTTCTTGATTTCGAGGTTGAGTGGTTTCATTCTGTATGGTTTATATTAGCGGAAATTTATCAAAGTATAAATTTCCCAGGGCTATCACTTGAATGCAAGCCGCATACCACAATCTCAACACACTATATAACAGAAGATTACAATAAAATACGATCAACTGAATAAGACGACATATCGCTATTCCCATAAAACCCGCGATATAAAACGCTTATTACCATAGATCAATTTTTCGGTCATGCCGGGCCCTGATATTTGACTTAAGATTTCAAACAAAGAATAACAAATAAATTATATCACCATGGAAAAAGAATTGATTGTAAAATGGACGGTCAACCCATCAGAAACCTCCAGAATACTTGGTCTGCTACCACAACTGGTTGAAAAAACCAGAAATGAAAAAGGAAACCTTTCCTACAACGTTTACCAGTCGGCCGAAAACGTTAACGTTATCATTTTACATGAGCGTTATGCAGATCAGGAAGCCGTAGAGGCCCATAAAAATTCTGCGCATTACCTGGAAACAGTAGCTGCGCAGATCATCCCTCATCTGGAAAACCGCGAAGTACAGTTGGTAAACAAATTGTTTTAATGGCGGGTGCCAGTTATTAACAGATAACCTTTAAATAAATATAATCATGTCAAAAAAGATTTTAATCATAGTTTCCAATGCTAAAGTAATTGGACCAAAACACAGAAACACTGGTGTATTTTTGCCTGAAGCGGCGCACCCTTATGGAGAATTTGCTGCTGCAGGTTATAATGTTGACTTTGCAAGTCTAACTGGCGAGGTTCCTGCACTTGATGGTATGGATAGCAAAGACGAACCTGAAAATGCAAAGTTTCTACAAGGCGAGGGCTGGGAAAAGATGCAGCACAACCATAAGCTTGCTGATGTGGATGTGAGTACCTACGATGCTATATTTGTTGCTGGCGGCCTGGCCCCAATGGTAGATATGCCGGAAAATCCGCTGCTGAAGAAAATTATAGCCGAAACTTATGAACGCGGTGCTGTTGTCAGTGCCGTATGTCATGGTCCCGTGGCCTTGCTGAATGTAAAATTAAGCGATGGAACATTCCTGCTAAAAGACAAAAATATCACCGCTTTCAGCAATGAAGAGGAAGAAAATTACGCCAGGGAAGATGTACCTTTTGCATTGGAAACGGCACTTACCAATCAGGGTGGCAAGTTCCAGGCAGGAGCAGCATGGGCTCCCCATAGTATTATTGACGGTAATCTGGTAACCGGACAAAATCCGGCATCAGCGGCTGAAACCGCGAGAAACGTTATTTCCCTTTTGGAAGCATCCTATTAACATAACGGTTACCCCAACATTTAAGAAGGGCAGGCATCTATTGCCTGTCCTTCTTCGTTTTAATTTATCCTGTATTATATACCACTGAATAGTATTACTTTTGAATCTTAACCTGCGCTGATTACACGTTGTAATTGGCTATACTTTCAAAAGCAATCAATGGAAAATTCTGTTGTACAAGGAATATTTAAAGACGTAGTTCTTACTGACGCACAGGCACAAATTCTGGTATCTAAACTCAAAAAACTGAACATCCAGAAAGGCAGGATTATATTGAGTGCTGGAGAACCTGTGCCCTACCAGTATTACGTTCACAGCGGATGTTTAAGAACTTATTTTCTCGACAATACCGGCAAGGAACATACCATCCAGTTTGCCGTGAAAGATTGGTGGATCAGTGACTATACTGTTTTTTTTACGGGTGGCCCATCTATTCTTTATATTGAATGTATTCAGGATGCAGAGATCTATCAGCTATCTAAAGATAACATGGAAAAGTTATATAAAGAAATACCTGTAATTGAAAGCTTTTTCAGGATCAAAATGGAGCGCTTTTTTGCAAGTTTTCAAAAAAGGATTTTATCTGACCTGGCCTTGTCTGCAAAAGATAAATATATCAGGTTTATCAAGACATACCCCCAGATTGAACAATCCATCAAAAACTACCACCTCGCCTCTTATCTGGGAATCACTACCGAAAGTTTAAGCCGTATCAGAAAAGAATTATACCATTTTTAAAGAACAAATTATCCTCCATTGATTTTCGGCAGGCATGAATTTCAGAAGGCACCGCAATCCAAATCTCGGCTGTTATCAGCTAATTTCGTACGTTTTTCAGTTCCGGATAAAGTGCAGTGGTCACATCAGACTGCCAAAAAGCACCAGTTTCTATGTCCATTATGGTCAAACGACCATTATGACCAGCACCGGTGTCCAGGTTGTGAATATTAAATGCATGCATCGGTCTGTCGGTATCATAATTTAGTGTGGGCGTGTGTCCTATATAAATCTCTTTGAAGTCAGCCTGGATAGCGAATTGTTCACCCTTTCGCTGACAGAGCAGCGCACTTTCCCACAAGCTTCTATCCCAATAATACTCCTCTTCATCCTGGGCCAGGAAAGGTAATTTGGCATTAAAGCCGGCATGCACAAAACAACGTTTCTCTTCGTCTATATAATAGGTTTGTTGCCTGGCAAAAAAAGCCTGATGGCTTGCAGGAATATCATTTGGCTCCAGTGCGCTTTTATATCCATTTCGAGATTGGAAAAAATCGCCGCTTTTCCCCGCATGATCCAAATAAGAGGATAAGGTTCCCTTACCGCCATGGTTCCAGAAATAGGGATGGAAATCTGTCTTAATAAATTCTGCAAACCAATCATCATGATTGCCTTTTATAGCTACCAGATGTTTAATTTTTAATAACTCATCAACACAGTCGAAAGAATCCGGATACCCATCAACTACATCGCCCAGCTGGATAAGCAGGTCTTTTTCATAGTCGAACCCCGACTGATTAAGACATTGTTTCAATGCCTTATATGCCCCATGAATGTCTCCCATTACCAGTCTTCTCATCTTATCTCTTTGCTTTTGATCCCAATCAAAAATAAGATTTTAATACTGGGAAGACAAGTTGCTACTCAAAAAGCAGATTACAGCTTTAACTATCGTTTGATAAAAGGAAGGAAAGAAACCGAAAAACTTACAAAAGGTGCAGAACCATTACTGGTTTTGTAAAAATAGTCCTTCGGTTTATCGCTCCGGTCAAACATTCGTGATGAAAATGTAGTAAACATTCCTGCATTAACACCAAGAATCAGCTTTTTTGTAGCGAGGTATTCAAAAGTACCCCCAGTGCGTAAATCCGCATAGCTGAAAATATTGTCCCGTGGCAAAGCAGGCTGATTTAAATCAAAAAACTGAAGACTTCCGCCCAACTCGGTGCCAACGGATGCCCAGCTCTTTTTAGACAACTGTTTTCTTAAGGCAAGCCTTGAAGGAACATCGATAAACAATTCAAGCTCAGACTCCTTGTACTTATGCCAATAACTTACAATCATAAAAAATGGCGTTACGGCCGAAGGATCCAGGATAACAACCGCGCCAATGCTCAACGACGTATTTTGTGTCCTTTTAATGGGCACGGTCAGTAAACCTATAAAGTTGACCCTTTTTATTGATGAAGCTTCGTCTGTTATTCCCGATATGCCGCCAGAGTAATAGATCTGGTGGTTGAAAACCGAATCAGAGCGGCTAAAGTTTGCCGTCAAGCTTACTGTGCGCTTGGTTATATCTATATCTGTGTTTGAAAAGCCAGGGTCAAAACTTTTGATCTCTGTAATCTGCGATCGCTGTTGCTGGTATCCAAGAGTGGCGCTAACAGAATTCCTGCCCCAATGGTAAACCGGAACGCTAAAGTTAGACCTGATCCGGGTAATGTTCATTTTCCCTTCATACAGGTCTTTTCCGTTTAGTTCCCCTTTTACATTCCTGTTGCCAATAAGGTCAAAGGCAACGGCCCCCTGCCTCAATTGCGGATACCTGATCGCATAAGCAGATAATCCTTCCATGGTGAGTGAATCACGCATTTTTTTACTGGCAATCTGTTTTTTTGTTTGAGCAACTATGGAATTAAATCCTATACCTAAAAACATTGCAACCGTTAGTATCTTGTATTTCATATTGTGGAAAAATTTATCAGGACATGAATCAGAGCGTCTTTATGCCCTCTTCTATGTGTATTAATTGTGCACTTCTAAAAGCAACTGTTCGTTTACATTTTTCTTCTGGAATTTCGCGATCAACCTGTCTATGATGAGGTACATGGAAGGGACAACGAACAGGGTAAGCAGCATAGAGCTTGTTAGCCCACCTATAATAACCCAGGCCATTCCATTTTTGATCTCAGCCCCGGCACCGCTGGCCAGTGCAATAGGCAACATTCCCAGGATCATGGCCAGAGTAGTCATCAAGATCGGTCTTAGTCTTTCTTTCCCTGCTTCGAGTAAAGCCTCTTCCACACCATGACCTTCACTTTTAAGCTGATTAGTAAAATCTACAATCAGAATAGCATTTTTTGATACTAAACCCAATAACATGATCATCCCGATAATCGAAAAGACATTCAGCGTGTCCATCGTCAGGGCAAGCGCCAGTAAAGCACCAATTAACGCAACAGGAATAGAAAACAACACCACAAAGGGATAAACAGCATTTTCATACAGGGCTACCATGATCAGGTATACCAGTACAATTGCAACTACCAGGGCAAAACCGAGGCTACCAAATGCATCTCCCTGATTTTTCACGTCTCCCAGGTACTCAATGCTCACGCCAGCGGGCAGTTTAATCTGGCCTTCTTTAGCTTTAATATCCTTCGAAATAGAACCTGACGGTCTTCCGGCTACGTTGGCATTCACGGTGATAGAGTTTAAACGGTCACTGCGCTCCAATACGCTTTCTCCCAGTCCTTCAGTTACCTCGGCAAACTGACTTAAAACAAAGGTTTGTCCGTCATTATTGCTAAATGAAAGATTGCGCACATTAGTGATATTTGATTTATCGTAACTATCCAGGCCAATCAGGATATCATATTCATTACCTGCCTGTTTAAATTTACTTTGGTCGTTACCAGTAAATGCGTTTTGAAGTGCTGATCCTACCTGACTGGCATTAATGCCCAACAAAGTCATTTTTTCCCTGTTCAGGTTTACTTCCACCTGCTGTTTCTGGCTTCTTACGGATAACTCGACAAAGCGCGTACCCGGTACCGAGGCTACCAGTTTTTTGTATTCTTCTGCCACCTTGCGGATGGCTTTTAGATCTATACCCTTAATAGCAATCTGTATCGGTGCAACCGTCGCCCCACCCACCAGTGATGTAGGTGCAGCAGTGATTTTAACACCCGGAATAACCTTACTGAGTTTTTTCTGAAGGTCGTTACCAAACTCCTCTGCAGAAAGGCTTCGTTCTTTTTTGTCGGTCAGCGTTACCGTGATCTCCGCCAGGTTAGCATTGTTACCAGCCCCTGCCACACCTCCGCTTACAAATCCAATGCTTGAAAATGTCCTTACCACTGCAGGTTGTTCATTGATCATTTTTTCTGCCTCCTGCGTAACCATATTGGTTTGGTAAATAGTAGCAGAAGGAGCCAGCTCAAGTTTGATCAGCAATTCTCCCTGATCTGCTGATGGCATAAATGCTGCACCAATAAAGCCAAAAGGGATAAGCGCTATTGCGCCAATAATCATCAGGATCACTCCACTTAAAAGCCATCTTTTTTTATGTAATACAACCGCCAGTGCACTTCCGTACGCGGCTTTTACTTTATCTATAAAATTTTCAAAGCCAATATTGATCTTGCCCCAAAGGCTATGTGCGTTCATTTCTTCAATCTTCCCAAATCTACTTGCCAGCAGGGGCGTCACGGTAAATGAAACGAATAAACTCATCAAAGTTGAGAACACAACTACCAGCGAGAACTCCTGCAGCAAAGAACCAATAATACCTCCTGAAAAAGCAATAGGCAGGAAAACAACCACATCCACAAGTGTAATGGCCAGGGCGGTGAACCCAATTTCATTCCTTCCATCAAGGGCGGCTTGTTTTCGTTCAGTACCCATCTCCAAATGCCTGTAGATATTTTCCAGCACCACAATGGAGTCATCCACCAGGATACCTACTACAAGAGACATCGCCATTAAAGTCATCAGGTTCAGGGAAAACCCCAGAAAGTACATAATAATAAATGTGGGTATGATAGATGAAGGCAATGCCACCAGTACAAACATTGAACTCCGGAAACTATGTAAAAAAGCAAGCATTACAATACCTACAATCACAACCGCAAGACCAAGATCTTCCATTACTGCATCGGCAGATTTTAACGTATACTCGCTTTGATCAGATGATACACTAAATTTGATCCCGTTTGATTTATACTGTGCCTGTATTTCACTAAATTTGGCTTTTACCTGCTCACTTACGTTAACTGCGTTAGCATCACTTTGTTTAATGATCTGGACACCAATGGAGGGAATGCCGTTGATATGATTGATCGCTGTAGTTTTTGCAGTGGCATCTACTACCTCTGCTATGTCCCTGAGGTAAACACTTCCCGCCTGCGGACGTCTCATTACAATTAAACTACGTACCTCATCAATAGAGGCCACATTGGCATCAAAGCGGATAGATAATTTCTGATCCCGCGTTTCAATACTCCCTGCAGGAAAGGATTGGTTGGCGTTCCTGAGTGCATCGGTAACCTCTCCTATTGCCAGCCCGTAAGCCTTAAGTTTTTGCTGGTCAATATTCACCTGGATCTGCCGCTCATCACCACCAATAATGTTTACCTGTCCAACTCCAGATACATTCTGTAAAATCGGTAATAGCTGTTTATCTACAAAATCATACAGGTCCCTTGGTGCCATCGTGGAAGTCACCCCAGCTTTGATCACCGGCGATTCTTCCAGGTTCACTTTATTTACCAACGGTTTGTCCATACCCTCTGGCAAATCATTCTGTGCCTGATCGGCCTTACGCTGTATGTCACGTTCCGCCTGGTCCACATCGGTACCACTTTTCAGCGCCACAACTATGCTTGATACCCCTTCCTGAGAAGTGGATGAAATTTTATCCAGGCCCTCTACCGCAGCAAAGGCATCTTCCAGTTTCCTGGTTACCGATGTTTCTACCTCAGCTGCAGCAGCACCCGGGTAGGTTGTGGTTACAGAAACAGTTGGTACTTCCAATTTTGGAAGCAGGTTGTAATTTAAACTGAAGTAGGACCTTGCGCCAAAAATAAACAGCACAGTGAAGATCACCACAATTAATAGAGGCCGTTTAACGGCAATTTCGGTTATAGACATTACTGTTATGTTTTATTTGGAAACACTTACCTGTGAGCCATCCTTCAGGTTAATTTGCCCAGAGGTGACTACTATTTCGCCTTTTTCTAGTCCACTGATCACCTGTATCATGTCTCCCATCTCAATACCTGTTTTAATTGGTTTCTGGCGGACTACATTATCTTTCACTACATATACTGACGCATCCTTTATACTTTCTGTAAGCGCCTCCCTTGGTATGGACAATACTGTTTGAGTAGTTTTCCTCGAAAAATCAGCATAAACAAAAGTGCCCGAACGCAGGAGTGAACTTTCTTTATTTTCTGCCAGGATCTCAATCTTGTAATTATGGGTTTCATCTGCCTGTGGACTGATGAAAGTGATTTTGCCATTAAACACCTGCCCGGGATATACGTCTGTAGTGATTTTTACCAACTGACCTTGTTTTGCCTGATATACCTCTGTTTCTGTCAGATTAAGCTGGACCTTAGCCTGTGAAAGGTTAACGATGGTTGCTATCTCGGCACCGGCATTGGCAAATACCCCTTGTTCCAACGGTTTGTCTGCGATGGTACCACTTGTAGGCGCCTTAACCGCAGCATCGGCAATCTGTTTTTTAACCTGGCTCACCTGGTTGGTGGCATCCAGATAATTCTGTTTGATCTCATCTACCTTTTCCTGTGTAGCTGCCTGCCCTTGCAGCAGTTCTGTATAGTTATCCAAATCGCGGCGCAATTTTGCTGCGTTAGTCTGTGCTTTTTGCAAATCAAGTTGCAATAGGCGTGTGTCCATCACCGCCAAAATCTGTCCTTCACTAACATGGTCGCCCAAATTAAAGCGTAACTGCAGGATTGTCCCGCCCACTGTGGCAAGCACCTTAGCTTCCTTAAAGGGTGTAAGGCTTCCTGTCTTTTTCAGGTTGATTTCCTGTAATTCTTCTTTTACCGCCGACACTTTTACAGGTATCCGCACAACGCTGTCTTGTGTAGGTTGTTCTTTTTGGTTCAATTTACTTTTGTTGGCTGCAAGCTTAAAGATGATAAGTCCTACTAAGAGTATGACAATCAGGATGACGATGTATTTACTTTTCATGTTAAAGGGATGTATAAAATGTTTTAAGGCCACCTGCAGCTTTTTCAAGGTCAAGCCTGGCCTGTAAAAAGCTAAAAAGCGAATTGAGATAAGTATTTTGTGCATTTTGGATAGAGCTCTGTGCATTCAGCCATTCGGTAAGGGTCTCTACTCCCTTCCGGTATTGCAAATCAGTTACCGTAAATACAGACTGTGCCAAAACGATGTTACGCTTGTCGTTTTCAAGGCTGCTTTCTGCTTTTATCAGCTTGGTTTTGGCGTTTTCATATTCCAGCTCATATTTTCCTGCATCAACTTTCAGGTTCTCCACTGCATTAATGCTTTTGAATTTAGCCTGGTTGTATTGTGCGTTGCGTTTAAAAAAGTCGAACAAGGGGATGTTTAATTTAAGACCAATTGCTGAATAGCTGTTTAGCTCATTCAATGCAGGGCTTAAAGTATTTCCAAAACCATTGGCTCCGTATTTGGCATAGGCGGTTAATTTTGGTAGCCAGCCCGCCTTCATCCTGCTTTGGTCTATCTCGAGCAGTCGAGCATTAACCTCAGACAGCTGGTAATCTGTACGGTTGATCGCCGTAAAACCTGGGTTTTGAAAAGCATTTTCTACCCTGGGTAAGACATCCGTCTGTGATGCGCTATCTACCGGCAGCAGTTCTGTAATTGGATATCCCATTTCGTATTTCAACTGGTTCTGGGCCAGTATAAGATTGCTTTCCGCCACTTTAATCTGCGAGAGGGCATTGTTGTAATCTACAGTAACCTTGTCCAGGTCCTTCTTTAAGGTCACTCCTTTTTTTACCTGCAGTGCCGAAATCTCCATCTGTTTATAATAGGTCTGCAGATTTTTACTCAGCAGGTGCAGTTGCTCTCGGTAAACATAGATCTGGTAATAGGCATTGCTGATATTATAGATGATAGTTTCCTGATTTTGCCTGATGTTCAGATCGGCCTGTTGTTTATTATATTTATTCGCCTTCAACCCTATCAATATTGACTGATCAAAAATTGTCTGGTCGAGTTGGACCACACCGTTGGTGTTATATTTCTGGCTAAAAGCCACCCTGATATCATCCGGTCCGAAAACACCGGCAGGAATAATCGACTCCTGTACCTTTAGGTTATTGTCCAGCGTAGCCGAAACACCAATTTTTGGAAGGTATTCTGACAAGGCCTCTTTGGCTTTGGCATCGGCTGCCTTCTTTTCATTCTCATACACAATATTGGTGCGGTTGTTTTTTAACCCGTATTCAATGCATGTTTTTAAAGTGTAAACCGATTGTGCGAACAAACCGGTTGGAAACAATGCAAAAACGAGAAAGTATAATCTCTTGTCCATATCTATTTAAATATTTCTTTCCTGTCAGCTTCCGTATCATATTATTTAGCTGGAAAAATTTAAATATAGCCTCCTTGAAAGGCTAAGATGTGGGTTATGTAACCGAGATGAACAAATGACGATGCGAGCTGTACAAAATCCGTAATGAAATGCCAGGGGCTTATTGTTCCACCCAGAGCAGAAAGTCCTGAACTTTGAGGCGACTAACGATAATTTTCACCGGGGTTTCGCACTGTAATTTGAGCACAAGCCGTCGGTTGAAATAGTGCTCTATATCCTGGATGGTATTGCGGTTGATGATAAACTGACGGTTTGCCCTAAAGAATAGCTGAGGGTTAAGCATCGATTCCAGTTGATCTATAGTGAACGGGACCGTATATTCCTGATCGGTTATGGTGTTGAGAGTCGTTACACCGCCTGTGGCGTACACATAACAAAGCTCCGCAACTTTAACCGGTATAATTTTATCCCTGTAATGCACCAGTAAGGATTGCTTGTAATTACTGTCCATCTGTACAAGTACCTTGTTTAAACTGGCACCATACGCTAATGGAACATAATGGTCTTTAATGCGGTTATATTTCAACAGGCTGCGCTCTACCATCTCCTCTTCAAGGGGTTTAAGCAGGTAATCGATACTGTTGGATTCAAAAGCATGTATGGCGTATTCATCATATGCCGTGCAGAACACAATAGGTACGTTCAATTGTACTTCCTTAAAAATCTCGAAGCTGAGGCCGTCGCCCAACTGGATGTCTGAAAATATCAGGTCAGGTGCAGGCTGTTCCCTAAACCACTTAATGGCACTTGTTACGGACGAAAGGATGGCCAGCACAACAATATCACTGTCCAGGTGTTCCAGTATTCCACTTAACTCCTTCGCCGTACGTAGTTCGTCCTCAATGATGATAATCTTCATGACTGATCAGGGGTAAGGTGATGGTGAAATTAGTGTCAGACTTTGCCACCGTAATCTCCTGATTGAAGAGTAAACGGTAACGGTCATTAATATTTTGAAGACCCATTTTGGTACCCTCTACCGGGATATTTTTTGGCTGATAAGGATTACTCACTACCAGTTGTCGTTGTTCGTTTACGTAAATTTTGATGTGGAGTGGCATGTCTGGAGAGACAACATTATGTTTAATCGCATTTTCAATCAGTAATTGTATTGACAATGGAGGAATAAGGAAATCGTTGAAATGTTTTGGTATGTCAATAGTGATTATCAGTGCCTGTTCAAAACGTTTGCGCAGTATGTAAAGATAAGCGTGTACAAATTTCAGTTCTTCAGCGATCAAAGTAGTTTGATGTTTGTTGATGTTGAGCAGGTACCTATAAACGTGTGATAAATGAACCACAAATTGTTTGGTATCAGCCTCGTGGGTTATGGTCTTTAAAGTACTTAATGAGTTAAACAGAAAATGTGGACTGATTTGTTCCTGAAGGGATAAGAGCTGCGCCCGCAGATGTGCCTGTTTGAACTGCTCATTTTCCAACTTGGTTTTTTGCAAAATCTCGTGGGTAAAAAGCGTAGTATATACTATATAACAGATCATGGTCAGGAAGAATATCCCTACCCCTCTCCTTACCAGATCGGCGATTGTTGCTTCATATGGCAGATCTGAAATATAAAATTTTGATGGCATATTCATCAGGACGAAATAGCTGAAAGCCAACAGCGCCATAATAGACAGAACGATACTTACTATAGTATTGGCCTGGTTACTGTTTAACACATTATGTCTTTTAAAATAGCCGATGATCAGCCATGCGATCAAAACTGAAATAACAATAGACAAGATGTTCCCAAGAAATTGAAGGAGATGTAAAGTCTCAAAATTTGAGATCTTTACCAGACCGGTACCAACCACGAGTATACCGATGAGAATGAAACACCATTTCAATTGATAATTCTGATACATGTACAAATGTAATTAATCGGCAACATAACGTATCATTCAAAGCTTGAAGTGTACAAAAGGGGCCATGAAATGCACCAGAATCAGTAGTATTCCCCCTGGTTTTGTTAGCTATGGTAGTCATGGCCAAAAACTAAAGTCCAATTAGATAGTTTAATCACGGAAAGTAAGGAATTCTTCCATTCATTCCCCGACTGGAAAGGTGAGGATCTTAAAGCAGTGGCATTTGGTGATACCGTACTTGTTATGGGCACATGGAGTGGCACTTGTAAAAATGACTTCCCAAATATGAAAGCAAACGGTAAAAACTTAATGGTGGAAAATGAAGGGAAACCACTTTCAGCTATTTGACAAAGCCAATCATTTGTAGCAAATAGATGATTGATGCTCAGAGATTTTCTTATTTTAGTTGCCTTAATAGCATAATATGAATTCAAAAAGCTTTTCCCTAACAGTATTGCTGCTTACCATCTTCTTTGGAAGCGGGTTCGCACAGAAAACTTTAGAACTTAAATCTCCCAATGGAGCAATCAAAGTCAGCCTCGATATCACAGATAAGATCCGCTATTCGGTTTCATATCAAAATGATAGCCTATTAAAAGATAACCGCTTGTCGCTAAACCTTAAAAATGAGAAGTTAGGCTTTGACCCAAAATTGATCAGTACAAAAACCTCATCCAGCAGCACGACCATTAAACCCTACATCCCAGTAAAGTATTCTACCGTTACCTCAAAATATAACAGGTTAGTCATGACCTTTAAAGGTAATTATGCGGTTGAGTTTCGCGCCTTTGATAATGGGGTAGCTTACCGGTTTATAACCAATAAGAAAGGAACCATTGAGGTCGAGAGCGAAGACGTCAATCTAAACTTTCCCGCAAACTATACCCTGCATGTTCAGCAACCAGGTGGGTTTAAGACGGCCTACGAAGAAAAGTACGCTACTGTGCAGTCGGCCTACTGGAAGGGAAAAATGAGCACGTTACCCCTATTAATAGACACAAAAAAACAATACAAGATATTGGTAAGTGAGTCAGACCTGAGTGATTATCCGTGTTTATTTCTTGAAGGGAACGGTAATAATGGGATTTCTTCCGCATTTCCTAAAGCACCGCTTGAATTTGGGGAAGATGGGGACCGTAGTTTAAAAATAACCAAAGAAGCAACTTACATTGCGAAAACAAGCGGCACAAGAAATTTTCCATGGAGATATTTTGTTATCACTACAGAGGACAAACAACTTTTAGAGAACACCATGACCCTGCAGTTGGCATCAACCAGCGTGATCAAAGACCCAAGCTGGGTAAAACCTGGTCAGGCCAGCTGGGAATGGTGGAACGATGCAGCCCCTTACGGACCAAATGTGAACTTTGAATCCGGGTATAATCTGGATACTTACAAGTACTACATAGATTTTGCAGCTAAATTTGGCTTGAAATATATCATAATGGATGAAGGATGGGCCAATAGTACTACAGATCCCTATACGCCAAACCCTAAAGTAGATGTTCATGAACTGATCCGTTATGGCAAAACCAAAAATGTGGGAGTAGTTCTTTGGTTAACCTGGCTGACAGTGCATAACCACATGGAACTCTTCAAAACCTTTAAAGACTGGGGCGTAAGAGGCCTTAAAATTGATTTCATGGACCGAAGTGATCAGTGGATGGTCAATTATTATGAGAAGGTAGCTAAAGAAGCTGCAAAAAATGAACTGTTTGTTGACTTTCACGGTGCATTTAAACCCGCGGGACTCGAATACAAATATCCCAACGTCCTTTCATACGAAGGTGTAAGGGGCATGGAACAAATGGAGGGCACACAACCTGATAACAGTTTGTTTCTTCCATTTATGCGAAACGCTGTTGGACCAATGGACTACACTCCCGGTGCGATGATCAGTATGCAGCCAGAATCATACGGTGCAAAAAGACCAAATGCTGGCAGCATTGGTACCCGTGCCTATCAAATGGCACTGTTTGTAGTATTTGAGAGTGGCATTCAGATGCTTGCGGATAATCCGACATTGTACTACCGTAATCCGGACTGTACAGAGTTTATCACTTCCGTACCTACAACCTGGGATGAAACAAAGGCACTGGCAGCAAAAGTTGGCGAGCTAGCCGTTGTGGCAAAACGTAAGGAAAACAAATGGTTCATTGGCGGCATCACGAACGGAACGGAAAAATTAAGGACTGTAGAGCTGAACTTCGATTTTCTAGAAAAAGGTAGGGAGTATACGATGACATACTTTGAAGATGGAATTAACGCCGGCAGGCAGGCCATGGATTACAGAATGAAAACGATAGTGGTTAAATCTGGAGAAAGAATCACCATTAATATGGCGAGGAACGGCGGTTATGCTGCTGTGATTTCTCCAAACTAAGCAATCTCATCTTGCATAAAGCCTGGGTGTTGATTTGGGTGCAGATACAAAAAGTACTTTAATAGCAATAAACGCGTATAAAATAAAAGACCCCGTAACTTA
>Ga0247816_10000136_pt1 | contig 42190 bp, 36 predicted proteins | sample UWRJL209509C1_FD_179930 | JGI IMG/M metagenome (GOLD analysis project Ga0247816, IMG submission 179930) | Plant litter microbial communities from Arlington Agricultural Research Station in Wisconsin, United States - UWRJ-L209-509C-1 | ecosystem: Environmental > Terrestrial > Plant litter >...
CCTAATAAAGGTGAAACTAAAAAATTGTATAGGCGGCACTAGGTCAATGGTCGATAGTTAATAGTTGATGGCTTTGATTTTAAGTTAAGTCTAACAAAACCAGGCTATGGGCCATTAACCATTAACTATTATCATTAGTCATAAACCAATAAAAAATGTTCCTAAACGTCCATTCTCAATATAGCCTCCGTTATGGTACCATAGATATCAAAGATTTGATTGTTGAGGCAAGGGAAAAGAATATTCATCAATTGGTATTAACGGATATAAATAACTCTACTGGTTGTATGGAATTTATTAGGCTTTGCCGCCAAGCAGCGTTTGACCAAGAAGATGCAGATGGTAAATTAATTCCGGCTTATAATATCAAGCCATTAATAGGTATAGAATTTAGGCGAGATAACCGCCTTTTATACATCGGCATTGCCAAAAACAAGGAGGGAATGAAAGAGTTGAATGATTTTTTAACGCATCATAACCTTAATCAATTGCCTTTACCTGATGAACCTTTTGAGTTTGATAATGCTTTTGTAATTTATTCTTATGGCAGTAAAACTGATTTAAAAGAAAATGAATATCTAGGGATTAGGGCTAACGAACTCAATAAAATTGCAGGTGAATCTTTAGTGAATATTGAAAATAAACTGGTAGTTTTTCATCCTGTAACAGTTAAAAATAAACTTCAACATAGGTTACATAAATACTTAAGAGCTATTGGTTTAAGCACAGTTTTAGGGAAGCTAACAGAAAATGACTTTTGCCAAGAAGACGAAATGCTAATTAACGAAGATGAGTTGAAAAAAAAGTTCGAGAATTACGAATTCATTTTAGCTAATACTCAAAAGTTATTGGATAGTTGCAACATGAACGACTATACTTTTGGTAAAAAAAATAAACACTATTTTAAAAACAATGCTGAAGAAGATTTAGCACTCCTAACCGAGCTTGCCATGAAAGGCTTAGTATACCGTTATGGAGAAAATAACGAAGAAGCTTTAAAAAGAATTAATAAAGAATTAAAGGTAATTAATGAGCTTAATTTTTGTGCTTACTTTCTAATTACTTGGGATATTGTTCGGTACGCCATGGAAGAGAAGGGGTATTATCATGTTGGTAGAGGTTCTGGAGCAAATAGTATTGTAGCCTATTGCCTTAAAATAACAGATGTAAATCCTATTGAATTAGATCTATATTTTGAGCGGTTCCTAAACCATAAACGTAGTTCCCCACCAGATTTTGACATCGATTTTAGTTGGGATGAGCGACCAGATATCCAGAATTATATATTCAAAAAATATCCAAATACTGCCTTATTGGGTACGATGAGTAGTTTTAAAGACCGAGCTATTATCAGAGAAATTGGTAAAGTATTGGGTTTGCCCAAAAGTGAAATAGATGATTTTACGGATCCATCAAAAGGTTACTTACATCGAAACAATCCAACTTTCAATAAGATATTAGCCATTAATGATAGAATGAAGGGGATGCCAAATCAACGTTCTATACATGCTGGAGGGATTTTAATTGGCGAAGAAGCTTTAACATATTATACAGCATTAGATTTGCCGCCAAAAGGTTTACCAACAGTACAATGGGATATGTATGAAGCGGAAGCTATTGGCCTTGATAAGTATGATATTTTAAGTCAGCGAGGAATTGGGCACATTAGAGAAGCCGTTCAATTGGTTGCGAAAAACAAGAATGAGACTATGGATATTCATGATTTCAAGTCTTTTAAAACCGATCCCAAATTAAATGCACAACTACGAGCCGGAACTCCTATTGGTTGTTTTTATATCGAATCGCCAGCGATGCGCCAATTACTTAAAAAACTAGAATGCGATAACTACAATACTTTAGTTGCCGCAAGTTCTATCATTAGGCCAGGTGTTGCCAGTTCTGGAATGATGAAAATGTATATCGAAAGTTATCACAATCCAAAAGGAGTGAGGTACTTATCAAAAGTGATGGAAGAGCAGCTTGGAGAGACTTTTGGTATCATGGTTTATCAGGAAGACGTGATTAAGATTTGTTGTCACTATGCAGGATTAGACTTGGCTGACGCTGATATTTTACGTCGTGGCATGAGCGGAAAATACAGAACTAAAGATACCGAGTTTGATAAACTATCGAAACGTTTCTTCACGACGGCAAAATCGCTCGGTAGAGATGAAGAAGTTACAAAAGAAGTGTGGCGGCAAGTTTCCAGTTTTGCTGGATTTAGTTTTTCTAAAGCGCACTCGGCTAGTTTTGCGGTAGAAAGTTACCAAAGTTTGTATCTAAAAACTTATCATCCGATGGAATTTATGGTAGCTGTTTTGAACAATTATGGCGGTTTTTATCAGCGTTGGGTGTATGTTCATGCTTTAGAACAAACTGGGGCTAAGGTTAATTTACCTTGCGTAAATCATAGCGATAGCGTGGTTAATATTAATGGTGATGAAGTTTATTTAGGCTTAATTGGTATTCAAGGATTAGAAAATAAACTGATTGAAGTTATACCGGAAGAACGGAAAAAAAATGGTAATTATATCGATTTAGAAGATTTAATTAAAAGAACTTATCTCACTTTGGAACAGTCGATTATATTAATTAGAATTGGCGCTTTGCGTTTTACAGGGAAAAGCAAAAAGGAGTTGCTTTGGGGGGTGCATAATTACTTGGGCAGTAAAACAAAAATTATAGCTGATAGAGAATTATTTCATTTGCCTAGCAAAGAATATGTTCTGCCAAGTTTAGTTAATCATGCTATAGAAGATGCTTATCAGGAACTGGAATTATTAGGTTTTCCGATTACCTCGAGCATGTTCGATTTATTGAAGACAGCTTACAGAGGTGATATTTTAGCTAAAGATTTAGAAAAAAATGAAGGTAAGATTGTTAAAATGCTAGGTAATTTTGTTTGCGATAAAACGGTGCACACTATTAAAAACACTAAAATGTGGTTCGGTACTTTTATAGATATTGAAGGCAATTTTTTCGATACCACGCATTTTCCGAATAGTTCGCCAATTTATCCTTTTAGAGGCAAAGGGTGTTATTTGATTTTAGGTAAAGTGGTGCTAGATTTTGGAGTGCCAAGTATTGAAGTAATCAAATTTGCTAAACTTCCAATTATGGATAATCCGGCATTAATAACTGATAGCAAACCATTAAAACAAAAAATACAAATCAATAAAAAAGCCGCAGAGGCGTAGGTTTAAATCTCCAAATCTGCGGCTATAACTGTATATCTTTCTAATTAAGATTTTTGTACGTATTTAACCTCTTCGTAAGGTTGTACTAAAACCCAGCCTTCTCCAGCAAACTCTAATTGAAACGATTCGCCACTACCTCTGCCAATAAATGAGCCAAATGTTAAGTTTGTTTTTACGTTCGGACTTAACTTTTCTGACCACGCCACAGTAGCATTAGGATCGGTATAAACAGGTTGTCCTGGAGTAACTCTCAATAAAATCGGTTCGCCATGTGTAGTGATAGCTATATAACCACTACCTGCTAATCTTACCTGAAATAATCCTCCAGACATCATTCCAGCAACGCTTTTGAGCATTTTAATATCATTGCTAATGCTTTCTTCCAATGCCAATACATCATTTCCATTAACAAAAATAGCTTCGTTTTGCAGCTTAATGATTTTTACTTTTTTACCTTCATCTGCAAGATAAAGTTTTCCGGTTCCTGTACAATGCATTAGGGAAGTTCCTTCACCAGAAATGGCTTTTTTCAACAATCCGCCCAAGCCCTTGCTTAACATGCCTTCTCTTTTAAAATCAATAGCTCCAATATAAGCCACCATAGAACCGGCCTTGGCCAATATTTTTTGGCTTTTCATATTAATTTCCAGCATCGCTGGTTTTTCTAACTCAAAAAAATCGTTTTCGTTAGGGTTTTCAGCACTTTCTAGAATAAGTTCGTTTAAAGTATATTCTCTTTTTTCCATGGTTTAATTAAATGTTTTTCAAAGGTTTTTTAAATAAATATCAATAAATATAACACATCATTTTTCATTTTTTATATAAAAAACAACTAATAATTAATTTATAAAAAATGTTTTATAAGCTTTTGCCTTAAAGAAAATCATTCATTTTTTTTAAGGTAAAAATAACAATGGTTATAGCTAAAGTTTCATTATCCCCATGGGTAAAACTTTTCCACATAAAGATGCATATTGAGGGTTATTTTATTAAATTCGCAAGGTTATAATAAAACCTAATTTATATTTGCGATTGGCAGTTGGCAATTGTCGTTATAAACGCCTAGTCCATTACCATCAACGCAAAACACAAAAAATTTATGGCAGAAGATTTAGAAAATCAAGAGAACGACAAAATCATTTCAATAAACATAGACGAGCAGATGAAATCTGCTTACATCGATTATTCGATGTCTGTTATTGTAAGTAGGGCACTGCCTGATGTACGTGACGGGTTAAAACCAGTACATCGCCGTGTGTTATACGGTATGTTGGGTTTGGGCTTAGGTGCTGGAAAACCTTATAAAAAATCTGCACGTATTGTAGGAGAGGTATTGGGTAAGTATCACCCACATGGTGATTCATCGGTTTACATGACTATGGTGCGTATGGCTCAGGAGTGGAGCTTACGTTATTTAATGGTTGATGGACAAGGTAACTACGGTTCTGTTGATGGTGACTCGCCAGCTGCAATGCGTTATACTGAGGCAAGATTTAGTAAGCTTGCAGAAGAAATGGTTGCAGATATCAATAAAGATACTGTAGATTTTCAGTTAAACTTTGACGATACTGAGCAAGAACCAAGCGTACTGCCTTCTAAAGTTCCCAATCTATTAATTAATGGTTCATCTGGTATTGCTGTAGGTATGGCAACCAATATGGCACCACATAACCTTACTGAGGTTATTAATGCTACTGTTGCTTATATCGATAACAATGAGATTACTATACCTGAATTAATGAAACACGTAAAAGGCCCTGATTTTCCTACAGGTGCAATTATTTATGGTTACACAGGTGTGCAAGATGCTTTTGAAACAGGTAGGGGACGTATTGTAATGCGTGCCAAAGCAGAAATTGAAACCGTTAAGGATCGCGAAACGATTATTGTTACCGAAATCCCTTATCAAGTTAATAAATCCATGATGATTGAGCGTACAGCTGAATTGGTTGGGGAGAAAAAATTGGAAGGTATTTCAAATATCAAAGACGAATCTAACAAAGATGGTATTCGTATCGTTTATGAAATAAAACGTGATGCCAATGCAAGTATAGTTTTAAATAACTTATTTAAACAAACAGCCTTACAAACTTCATTTAGTGTAAATAACATTGCTTTGGTACATGGTCGTCCGCAAATGTTAAACTTAAAAGATCTAATTCGTCACTTTGTAGATCACCGTCATGAAGTCATTGTACGTAGAACAAAATACGAATTAGCCGAAGCTGAAAAACGTGCTCACATTTTAGAAGGCTTGCTAATTGCTTTAGATCATATTGAAGAAGTAATTAAGTTAATTCGTGCATCGAGTACACCAGAAGAAGCTAGGCTTGGTTTAATGGAGAAATTTGGCCTGAGTGACATTCAAGCTAGAGCAATCTTAGACATGACCTTACGTAGATTAACAGGTCTGGAGCGTGATAAGATTAAAGAGGAGTATGCAGAATTGATGAAAACCATCGAGTATTTAAAATCTATACTAGCTGATGAAGGCTTACGTATGCAGATTATTAAAGATGAGTTGGCAGAAATGCTTGATAAATATGGCGATGAACGTAGAACAACTATTGTTCACTCTGCTGAAGATATGAGTATGGAAGATTTTATCGAAGATGAAGAAGTTGTAATTACCATTTCTCACGAAGGATATATCAAACGTACGCCTGCTACAGAATATCGCACACAAGGTAGGGGTGGTAAAGGCTCTAAAGGAAGTGATTCTAGAAATGAAGATTTTATAGAGCATTTATTAGTAGCCTCAAACCATAACTATATGTTGTTCTTTACCGAAGCGGGACGTTGTTTCTGGTTAAGAGTTTACGAAATTCCAGAAGGAAGTAGATTAAGTAAAGGTAGAGCATTACAAAACATCATTAATATACCTAAAGAAGAAAAAGTTAAGGCATATATTAAGGTTAAAAATCTAAAAGATCAAGATTACTTAGAGAATAACTTTATCATTATGTGTACTAAAAAAGGTACCATTAAGAAAACTTCTTTGGAGGCTTATTCTCGTCCACGTGTTAATGGTATTAATGCAATTAACATCAACGAAGGCGATCAATTGTTAGAAGCAAGTTTAACCACAGGTAGTAGTGAAATTGTAATGGCATTACGTTCTGGTAGGGCAATTCGTTTCAACGAAAGTACGGTAAGACCTATGGGAAGAACTGCAACTGGAGTAAGAGGAGTAACTTTAGCACACGATAAAGATGAAGTTGTAGGTATGATTGCTATTGATGATCCATCTGCAACTGTATTGGTAGTTTCTGAAAAAGGTTACGGTAAACGTACCGATATTGATGATTACCGCGTTACAAACCGTGGTGGTAAAGGTGTTAAAACAATTAACGTTACCGAAAAAACTGGCGCATTAGTTGCTATAAAAAATGTAACTGATGCTGATGATTTAATGATCATTAATAAATCAGGTATTGTTATTAGAATTGTAGTGAGCGAATTAAGAGTAATGGGCAGAGCCACTCAAGGAGTTCGTTTAATTACTTTAAAAGGTAATGATGAAATTGCATCGGTAGCAAAAATTGAACATGAAGATGAAATTGAAGAGGTAGAAGAAGCAATAATTGTTGAAGGAACCGAAGAAGAGACAGCAGATGCCAATCCTGAAACTACTCCAGAGACTCCAAAAGAAGATAACAATACTGATACCGAAGAAGAAACTGAAGAGAATTAATATAATTTCGAAAAAAAATAAAATAACATGAAAAAATTACTTTTAAGTATATTAATTGTAGGTACGGCTACATTTGCCAATGCTCAAAAGAGTGAAGTAGCAGAAGCCAAAAAGAAATGGGGCATATATTCACTAACAAGTAGTAGCCAAGCCTTTGAAAAGAAAATGGTAGCTCTTAATGCTGGTTTAGTAAATACCGACAATGCTATTGCTAACGAAAAATCGAAGGATTTAGCAGAAGCTTGGGTTTACAGAGCATTGTTCGCTTCATCTATTGCTGTTACAGACACTGTTGATGAGGCTAACTCTTTAGCTAAACAAAAAATTGCAGAAGAAGCAATTCCGAAGGCTAAGGCACTTGACACAAAAGGTTCAGATAAAGATAATATTGCAAATGCCGAGGTTAATATACAAAATGCAATTATAACTAGGGGTATGAGAGCATATACAAAAAAGGATTATAAAACTGCACTAGCAGTTTTTGAGCAGCTAGTTACTATAAATCCGCAAGATACAGGTATGTTTCTAAACGCAGGTGTTACAGCTAGGATGTTGGAAAACTATCCAGTAGCTATACAACATTTTAAAAAATACCTTAGTTTCAATACTAAAGAATCTAAGGACATTTATGCTGAGGTAATAAATATCACTTTAGACAAATTAAAAGATACCACAGCGGGTATGGCTTTGATTAATGAAGCCTTAGCTAAGTTTCCAGATGATGCAGGTTTAATTGGATCGCAAACAGATATTTATATTGCAACTGGAGATATCGTAAAATCTCAAGAATCATTATCAAAATTAATTGCTAAAGATGCTAATAAGGCAGTTTATCATTATTTATTAGGCGATACTTATTATAAACAGGCATTGATAATTCAGGATGAGCGTAAAAAAATTGATACTAAAAAAGTAAAAGAATTTGATGCTGCTACAGCTAAAATGACTGCACTGATTGATCAATCTTTGCCTTTCTATAAAAAATCAATTGAAATAGATCCTAAATTTGTACCAGCACTAGAAACTCTAAAACAAATTTATGCTTTTAAAGGTGATACCGCTAGTTACGAAGATGTAAAAAAGCGCTTAGATGCAATTCCTGCAAACTAAGTTAGGTTAACGTATATAAGAGGGGTAATTATTATCCCTCTTTTTTTTTGCCTATTTTTGCCACTATTAAATAGTATATGATATGAATTTTAGGTTTTTTCTTCTCTTTATTTTAACATCTAGTTTTATCACAGTTAGTGCACAGAAATCTCAAGTACAATTGGCACAAAATAGTGTAGGTAAACTACAGGTAAGCATTGCAAATAAAGAAGATGTTAAAAAGCAACTTGCTTTAATAGGAGAGGGTATAAAAGCAATTGAAGTTGCACAAAATGATAAAAAAACTAAAAATTGGCCAGAAACTTGGGCTATAAAATCTTACTTAAGCTCTTATATTGCTATAATCGATGACAATACTTCAAATGCCGATAAGTATTATGATTTGGCCAACGAAGCTTTAAAAAAAGCAACCGAATTAGATAAGTACCAAGACAATTCTGGTCTAATAAAAGCATCTACCTATAATATCAATATTAAAAAACAAACAGATGGAAATAAGGCTTACCAACAAAATGATTTTGCAACAGCATTTGACTTATTGAAACAAGTAAGTGATTTTTTACCTACTGATACCGCATTAGCTGTTAATGTAGCTTTATGTGCTCAAAATATACAATCTTATGATGAAGCACTTAATTATTTCATCAGGGCAAAAGAAAATGGTGTTAAAAATCCAGTTGTTTTTCAGACTATAGCCAATATATATGCTTCAAAATTTGAAAGCGAATTGGCCATAAAAACACTAGATGACGGCTTAAAGCTTAATCCATATCATCCATTTTTAACTAACGATTATATTAATCTATTGCTGGATAATGAAAAATATGATAGAGCGATTAAAGTTATCGAATCATCAATTGCAGCTGATAAAAGAAGTAAATTATTAACCTTTTTGTTTGGTTATTTGCAACAATCTCAACTCAATAATTATACTGCAGCAGAAACCGCTTATAAAAAGGTTTTAGATATTGATCAAAACTATTTTGATGCATTGTATCAATTAGCCTTAGTTTATATAAATAATTCTAACGAGGCATTGAAGCAAAATAGTAAACAAAGGTTTAATGCGCTAATTAATAGATCTGAATTTACTTTGTTAAGAGCTCACGAAATTAATCCTAACGATAGAAATACCATTCAATTGTTAATCGAAATCTATTCTAGAAAAAACAGGCTAGATAAAGTTCAAGAACTAAAACGGAAATTAAACGAATTTTAAATCTCTAGCATCCTAAAGAGGATGGCGTATCATGATATAATACTTAACATAATATTAATTACAGGACAAAATAAAGCTTAGTTTATTTGAATTATAGATCTGCGAATGACCCTAAACTGGTCGTCTGCCAAAGCAATATTATTGGGATATTTAGTAATACCACTATTTTAGGTTGAGTTTCTCTAATTTGGATGGATCGTTTAGATGTACCAATAATTTTAGAATTTCTAGGAGCTTAAATAATTATTTTAATCATGGTGTAATTTAGTTTCATTTTACTAAATTTGTTAGTATTATGAAAATAGCTGGATTTGCAGATTTACCTTTACATTATGGCCATATTCCAATTTGGCTGGCAGACAGAATGGCTAAGTTAGGATTGGCAATTACCGAAACCCTCTTAGCTGAAAAAGGAAAAAACGAGTTTTTAAGTAGAATGAGTAATCCATTCTGGTTTCAAAGTCTTGGTGCTGTTATGGGAATGGATTGGCATTCTTCAGGGATTACAACTTCCGTAATGGGTGCGTTAAAAAAATGCATCAATCCAAATGCTAAAGAATTTGGTATTTATATTTGTGGTGGCAAAGGTAAATTATCTCGTCAAACACCATCTGAGCTTTTTAAGTTTTCTGAACGATATGGCCTGGATGGAATCCAGTTGGTGAAAGCTAGTAAATTAAGTGCTAAAGTTGATAATACAGCTATTCAAGATGGCTTTCAGTTATATCAGCACAATTTTATTGTTAGCGACGTGGGAAATTGGACTGTTATACAACAAGGAATGAACAATCAAAATTCTACCGCTAGACGTTACCATTGGCACTCGGCTAATTTAAAATCATTTACTGAAGAGCCTCATACGTTTATTTATGGCGAAAATCAGGGCGAAATATTAAACCTAACAGATAAGCACGCCCTACCTTTAAAAAAATCAATATTAAGCCTAGCATCCGAAAATCCAAATAAAATGATTGCCGAAATTTCGAAGCTGGTAATGCCTAATCATCATGATGTAAAACAAAAAGATGTAGACCTAAAAAGATTAGGTGCAATCTTATGGCTAGTACAAGAAAATAATATTTCAAATTTTGATGAACTTCTACTACTTGAAGGACTTGGACCAAGAACTTTACAATCGTTAGCATTAGTTAGTGAAGTAATTTATGGAAACCCATCTCGCTTTAGAGATCCTGCTCGCTTTTCTTTTGCACATGGTGGAAAAGATGGTCACCCCTTCCCTGTTCCAATAAATATTTATGATGAAACTATTAGGGTATTACGAAAAGCAATTGATAGTTCTAAACTAGGCAATGCTGATAAAAATCAAGCGATTAAATCTTTAAGTATGGTTGCAGAAAATGCTGAAAAAGATTTCATTCCAAATCAAAATTTTAATGAATTAATTGCAAAAGAAAGAAATGAATCTTGGAAGTATGGTGGACGAACAGTATTTGGAAAAGGAAAAGCGCCAGTTAGCAAACAATTAAATTTATTTTGATGGAAAATCTCAATTACGATGATCTAACATTTACTGAAGCCAAGCTCATGCAGGAGGAATTTAGAAAGAAATTAAAATTTGACACTCCAGATCATACTCAGATAAAAACTATTGCTGGTGCAGATATTTCCTATAACAAAAATAGCACTTTAATGTACGGAGTTATAGTAATTCTTAGCTATCCTGATATGAAGTTGAAATCTTATTCATTGGTAACTTCAGAAACTCTGTTTCCATATAAATCAGGATATTTAGGTTTTAGAGAAGTGCCTACACTCCTTAAAGCCTGGGAGCAAATTAATCATAAACCTGATGTGGTTGTTTTGGACGGGCAAGGTTATCTACATCCAAGAAGAATGGGTGTAGCTTCTCATTTTGGTGTTTTAACTTCTCATCCAACAATAGGATGTGCTAAAACTTCATTATATGGATATTACGAAGAACCATCAGCGGTAAAATCAGCATCCAGTTCGGTTTTCGAAAGAAATTCTAACGAACATATTGGATATGCCTTAAGAACAAAAAATAATACCGCCACAGTTTACATATCTCCAGGTTATGGTGTTACATTAAAAAAGAGTTTAGAAATTATGAAAGCCTGTGTTAATCAGTATCGAATACCAGAACCCACCAGAATAGCACACCAAATTGTAAATGATTTTAGAATTGGTAAATTAAAACAGGGATTTTGGGAAGTAAATGAACCATTAGTGCTTTTTTAAATTAATCTGCTACTTTTACAACAAATAACCAAAAATGAATCAAAAGAAATCAACGCTCGGTTTTATATTTGTAACCATACTAATTGATTGTATAGGTTTTGGTATCATTATCCCTGTACTACCCAATTTAATTAGAGAACTTTCTGGGAAACCTTTGGCTGAAGCTTCAGAAATTGGTGGACTTTTATTGGTTGCATATGCGATTGCACAGTTTATTTTTTCTCCAATAGTTGGTGGCTTAAGTGATAAGTATGGTCGCAGGCCAATTTTACTAATCTCACTTTTTGGGTTGGGTGTAGACTACATTTTCTTGTCTTTCGCTCCTACAATGGTATGGTTATTTGTTGGGAGAATAATTGCAGGAATAACAGGTGCAAGTTTCACTACCGCTATGGCATATATAGCAGATATTAGTACACCTGAAAAGAAAGCTCAAAATTTTGGGATGGTTGGTGTTGCTTTTGGCATTGGATTTATTATTGGGCCCATGATAGGCGGTTTATTTAGCAATATGGGTATTAGGGTTCCATTTATGATATCTGCTGGTTTGGCATTACTTAATTGGCTTTATGGTTATTTTATTTTACCAGAATCATTAGCTAAAGAAAAACGTAGAGATTTTTCTTGGAAAAGAGCAAATCCAATCGGTTCCATGATTAGTGTTTCTAAATATCCGACAATTATAGGATTGGTTTTGGCCCTATTGTTACTATATATTGCAAGTCACTCTGTACAATCTAATTGGGGCTTTTATGTAATAGAAAAGTTCAATTGGGATTCATCAATGATTGGTATTTCTTTAAGTATTGTTGGAGTTGCGGTTGCAATAGTTCAGGGTGGATTGATCAGAGTTATCATCCCTAAAATAGGGAATAAAAAAGCGATAATCGCAGGCTTGATTTTATATGTAATTGGCTTTACTTGCTTTGCCTTTGCTCCAAATGGTTTAATAATGATGATTTTTATCCTGCCTTATTGTTTAGCCGGAATTGGAGGTCCAGCAATGCAGACAATCATTTCTAATCAAGTTCCAGATAATGCACAAGGTGAAATTCAAGGTATTGTAACCAGTATGCAAAGTGCAGGTGCCATTTTAGGTCCTTTTGCTATGGCTTATATATTTGCACATTTTATTGATAAGAGTAATAGTATTTATTTTCCAGGAGCACCATTTGTCTTTAGTGCATTATTAACACTAGTTGCCTTATTTATTGCTATTTCAGCATTAAGAAAACACCATTAAAGCAATGCTGTAGCGAGATTTGCTAATTCACTTCGTTCTCCTTTTTGCAAAGTAATATGCGCATAAAGCGGATGTTTCTTAGCGTTCTCTATCAGATAAGATAATCCATTGCTTTCAGAATCTAAATATGGAGTGTCGATCTGATAAATATCTCCTGTAAATACAATTTTAGTGTACTCTCCAGCTCTAGAAATAATCGTTTTAATTTCGTGGGGAGTAAGATTTTGAGCTTCATCAATAATAAAAAATATTTTGGTGATGGTTCTGCCACGTATAAAAGCTAATGGTGCAATTTCAATTTTTTCCGTACGGATTAATTCATCAATCCTAAATTGCATTTTCTCATCAGTATTAAACTGCTCTCTAATAAATTTTAAATTATCCCATATTGGTGCCATGTAAGGATCAACTTTTGCCTTAACATCTCCTGGTAAAAAGCCAATATCTTTATTACTTAACGGGACTATTGGTCTCGTTATATAAATCTGTCTAAAATCTTTACGCTGCTCTAATGCACTCGCCAGTGCCAATAATGTCTTTCCTGTGCCAGCATTGCCCTGTATAGTTACCAGTTTAATTGACGGGTTCAATAATGCATCTATAGCAAATGATTGTTCTGCGTTACGTGGATAGATATTAAACACAGATTCTTGATAAATATACCTTAACGTTTTTGTCAGACTATCATAAAAGGCGATTACGCTTTTCTTTTTATTTTTAAGTACATAGAAATGATTTGATTCCTTATAGGGTAAATCTAAGCTTGTGGCATCAGCCGAGCCACTATCCTTCAATTGGTTAATAATTTCAATTGGGAAGTTTGTCAATTCAGTTTTTCCCGTATATAATTCATCTACATTTTTTATCTTTCCAGTTTCATAATCCTCAGCATATAAATCAAGCGATTTAGCTTTTAAGCGCAAACAAATATCTTTAGAAACCAAAATTACTTTACGTTTTGGATGTTGTTCTTTTAATACCAATGCAGTATTTAAGATTCGATTATCGAATTTACCTACACCAAATAAATTCTCGGCATTTATATTTTTTGGATGTTCATCTAAAGCAACTTTAAATTTGCCTAAGCTATTTTTTTTAAGCGAAAACCATTTGTTAATTAGGTTATTTTTTGAGGCTTGATCTATTAGTCTGATAAAATTTCTGGCTTCGAAGTTTCGGGTATCATTACCACTTTTAAAATTATCTAATTCTTCTAGCACTAATATGGGCACTGCTACATCATGCTCTTGAAAATTGTTAACTGCATCATGGTCGTACAGAATTACCGAAGTATCTAGAACAAATATTTTTTTTATAGTGCTTGTACTTTGAGATTCTTTCTTAGCCATAATTTAAAATTAACATTTAGGCCTTAAAGATTAAAGAAATATTTATGCACAAAATTCCGTACAAAAGAAAACGGAGACCCTACTCTTTCGAATTGGCTCTCCGTTTAACCTTATCTCTAACCGTAGTCAAAGATATGGCATCAATTGAACGTACTTAACTCTATTTATGATTATGTCTTCTTTCGAATTATTAAATCCTTAATAAATTATTGCTATATGTTTTACTCCGTAAAATACCACATTTAGTAATAATGTTTGATATGTAAAGTAAACTTAATAAATTGTTTTTGATTTTGCAATCTTTTATTAAAAAAAATCCATCTTTTCTTGCAAATGATCTGATCTTGTTTTAATCAATTTTTTACATGCTATCCGTTTTTCAACTTCCTTAATGTAAGTCAATTACATTTTTCAATGCTTTTGAATTAAATTTTATCTCTTTAAATATTCCCAAAAAATTTAGCTTTTCAACTTCATTTTTGTTTTGGACTATTTTATCAAACTGTCAAAGTACTTCGTTATTGATATGATCTAATTTAGACGATAATGCAATACATATCAAGAAAAAATGTCTTATTTTATTCACAAGTTATTAACTGAAAACACCTTAGTTATTAACAATTTGAAAATACTATTTTATGACTATTCTTTAGGTAATGGTATTTTTTTTAAAAAAATAACTTTAGGTTATTAACATAATTATTCCCTAGCTTATAAACATTTAGCATCGATTTAGCAAAAATTAAAATTGTAAATTCTTCTTATTTTTCAGTTCCATAGTAAAATATTGATTCTTTTATCCTCAAAATTCAGGCGATTTAAACCTCAATATTGTAGCTTTGTGTGCCATGCTTAATCAGCCCGTTAGAAATATACAAGATTTTTTGCTAAGCACCTATTTTGCAGATGGCTTGCGTATTACCATAGGTGTGCTTTGCCCCTCTTTAATATTAGCACAATTCGGTATGCTACAATATGGGATGACATTGTCTCTGGGAGCACTTTGTATTAGTGTTGTCGATTCTCCTGGTCCAATAGTGCATCGCCGTAATGCAATGTTAATTACAACTGCACTACTTTTTGTAATTTCTATTTTAGTTGGCATCACCAATAAGAACATATATGTTACAGGCACGCTATTGGTAATCTGTAGTTTTATATTTTCGATGTTCTTCTTATATGGTAACAGAGCGGCCTCTATAGGTACTGCAGTACTTTTAATTATGGTTTTAAGTATTGATGATATTAGACCTTGGCGGGAAGTGATTTTTTATGCCATGTTGGTGCTTGCCGGTAGCATTTGGTACACCCTACTAAGCTATTTTGTTTATCGCTTACGCCCCTACCGATTAGCTCAACAAATATTAAGTGATTCTATACATGAGGTTAGCGAGTTTTTGCGAGCTAAAGCTAAATTTTATCATGTTGACGTAGACTACGAGAAAAACTATGCGGAATTATTACAGTTGCAAGTTCATGTACACGAGAAGCAAGATGAAGTACGCGATGTACTTTTTAGAACGAGAGAAATTGTAAGAGAATCTACTCCAGAAGGCAGGTTTTTATTATTGGTTTTTGTGGATATGGTTGATCTTTTTGAGCAAGTAATGTCTACATATTACAATTACAAACAGCTACATGAACAGTTTGATACGTCTGGTATTTTAAGAAGGTATGAAAGAGTTATTAACCAAATTGCAGCTGCTTTAGATGAGATTGCTTTTGCCTTAAAAAGTGGCGGTACCCCACATTTAGATCCTAAATTAATTGTTGGTGTAGAAAAGTTGAAATACAAGATTACCTTATTAGAAAAGAATAAAGATCAAAAATATAGCACTTTAGGGTTAATAGCGCTTAAAAATATAGAAGTTAATATCGAAAATATTTTAGGCAGGGTAAAAACAATTAACGGCTATTTCAATAAAAAAGAAAAAAAGAACTTAAAAAAGAGAGATGTCGATGTAGACAAATTTGTAAATAGGCAAAGTTTCGATATTAAGTTACTGATGGATAACTTAAGTTTTAATTCTTCTACATTTAGGCATTCTTTACGTGTAGCAATAGTAATGCTAATAGGTTTTGTTGTTGCTAAAAGCCTCAATTTTGCCCATAGCTATTGGATATTATTAACTATTCTAGTAATCTCTAAACCTGGCTTTAGTTTAACTAAAGAACGTAACTATCAGCGATTATTTGGGACCGTTATTGGGGCTTTTATTGGCATGGGAATTTTGGTTTACATCCATGATAAAAATACCCTATTTGTGATTTTGCTAATCTGTATGATTGGCAGTTATAGCTTTCAGCGTAAAAATTATGTAGTAAGTGTTTTATTTATGACACCCTATATACTCGTATTGTTCGATTTTTTGGGCATGGGTAGCCTTTCTATTGCCAGAGAACGAATTTACGATACTTTAATAGGCTCAGGTATTGCGTTGTTGGCAAGTTATTCATTATTCCCGAACTGGGAGCATGAGAAGCTAAAAACAGCTATGATAGATGTAATTAAAGCAAATAGCAATTATTTTAAAGAAGTAACATTATTGTACTTTGAACAAACACATAACTCTACCAATTACAAGGTTGCCAGAAAGGAAGTTTATGTAAATACTGCAAATTTAGCTTCCTTGTTTCAACGTATGTTTTCTGAGCCTAAAAGCAAACAGCTTTACATGAAAGAATTACATCAGTTTACAGTACTTAATCATCTTTTATCGTCATATATTGCTACTTTATCCTTATACAATAAAGAACACGATTTTGTATATCTCAATTTCGAGGAGCTTAAACCGGTTTCTGAAAATACAGTTTATTTACTCAATCAAGCATTAGAAAATTTAGAGAACCATAAAGAGGAGTTGAGCAATGTTCCATTAATTAGAAGAAAAAATTCTAGTGAATTATCATTAACTGATGAGAATATGATTATCGCTGAACAATTTGATCTGATACAAAAGGTAGCATACGATATTTTTAAGTTAGCTGAGAAATTGAAGATCTAATTTATAACCAAACATCTCCTACTCCTATTTGTTATATCATTATGGAAAAGTTATATACAGCCTCAGTTACCGCTACAGGCGGAAGAGACGGACATATTAAATCTAGTGATGGAATATTAGATTTCGAATTAAGAAAACCAAAAGAATTAGATGGACAAGGTGGTGCAACTAACCCAGAGCAGTTATTTGCCGCTGCATGGGGTGCCTGTTATTTGGGTGCTTTAGGTAGCATTGCAGCACATGAAGGTGTTGAAGCTAGCGAAGCCACAGCAACCGTTCATGTTTCACTTAATAAAGACGGTAATGTATTTGGTTTATCTGCAGAGTTAGATGTGCATATACCAGGATTAGCTCACGAAGAAGCGCAAGCAATGGCTGAAAAGGCACATAAAGTTTGTCCTTATTCTAAAGCTACAAAAGGAAATATCGAAGTAAGAGTTACTGCAATTTAAAAAAAATAAATTGGTTTTTTATAAAGCTTCCTAATTTTTAGGGAGCTTTATAATTTTAGAAAATTTTAAAGCAATAATCTACTAGCCAATCCTAATAAAAGCAAAAATCCAAATACATCGGTAAATGTGGTAATAATAATAGATGAGGCAATTGCTGGATCAATACCAACTCGTTTTAATACTAATGGAATACTCGATCCCGTAATACCGGCAATTACTAAATTACCTGTCATTGCTAAAAATATCACTAAACCTAACATAAGATTGGCATCGAAAAAGTAAGCGAATAGAAGTACGATTAGACCCGTAACGGCTCCATTAATTAAACCTACCGTAAATTCTTTTAATACGGTTCTGTAAGCTTGATTATCAGTTAAATCATATAATGAAATACGTCTAACAGTTACTGCTAACGCTTGTGTAGCTGCATTTCCACCCATACCCGCAATAATAACCATATAGGCAGAAAGTACTGCTAATTGTTTCAACGCGTCATCATAATGACGAATTACTGCCGAAGCTAAAAATGCAGTTCCTAAATTGATAATTAACCAAGGTAAACGAGATTTTACTGCTTCAATCCAGTTACCGCTCAATTCCTCATCTTCAGAAACCCCAGAGATCTTTAAAAAATCCTCTGTATTTTCATCTTCTAAAACATCAATCACATCATCAAAAGTAACCCTACCTAGCAAATGCATTTCATCATCTACAACAGGGATGCTAGTTAAATTATATTGCGAGATCAATTTTGCAACTTCTTCCTGATCTGTTTCTGCTTTAACGTAAACTACATCGGCATTAACCATATCAGTTATTTTAGCATTGCCTTTGGCTTTTATAATGTCTTTTAAAGAAACAATTCCTTTAAAAATATTATCATCATCAACCACATTAACCGTGTAAAATTCTTCAATTTCTTCACTCTGACGAATGATTTCATCTATTGCATCTTTTTTTGTCAAGTTTAAATTGATCCGAATAACTTCGGTGTTCATCAAACCACCTGCAGTTTCTTCATCATAACTCATCAAATTCCTGATGCTCGATGCGTCATCTTCGCTCAGGTCTTCAAGAATTTCTTTCTGTTCGTGCTCCTCTAATTGCGAAATAATGTCCGTAGCATCATCATAATCAAGCTCTTCTACAATTTCGGTACGTTTATCTGGGTGTAATTGTAAAAGTAGTTCTTCCGGATGCGCTTCTTCATGCATTTCAGAAATTACTTCAGATGCAATTTCTACATCCAACAAATTGATAATGCGCTGTTGGTCTTCGCTATTGAGGCTCTCAAATAAGATAGCAATTTCTGACGCATGATACTCCGCCAAAGTAGTCTTAAGTAGTTCATTATCACCACTTATAGCATGCTTTAGTTTTGAAACGTCTGTTTTATCTAACTCAAATGATTGCATATGCCACTAAGATAGAAATAATTTATTGTGTAAATGCTACCAAATAGGCTTTTAGAATGGTTTTACTATGTTTTTTTGATTTGAAAAACAAAGTCAGCCAATTACGGCAACTGAAGCCCTGCTTTCGCTGCTGCCATGAAAAATGGCATACGCTGTAATCGGGTTTATATAACAAATTCAGTTGCTCTTTTGTACAGTGGCAGAGTGCAAATAGATTGATTCATAATGAAACGTTATTTCTTTTTTGATGGGCTAGCTTTAGCGAAAGGATTATGATTTAAACACAATTGCAGCCAATTTTCTAAATCTTTTTGTTTATGATGTCCATTTTCCGTTACGAAAACGAAGCCTTTCATTGTCCTACCATTTGATCCCATTGGTAAAACATCATTATACTCAATAACTTTTTCGTGAACTTCTTCTCCTACCCTACAAAGTAATAAATCTTCGCTGCTTTGTTTATCAATTTTTGTCCCGAACAAAATTTTATCGTCTAAGAAAAAGCATAAAAAGCCAAACATTGTCTTTTCTTCAAATGCTAATTCTTTTTCGAATAAAAATTCGCGTATCCTGTTTGCAGTTTGCTGATTGTATGCCATTTGGTAGGTTGTTTATTGTACGGTTTTTAGTTTTATAAACCTGCCAGCAGCAAACACGTAGTGGTAACCCTTGTGGTTACCCGAAGTAGAGCGATTGGCAGGACTTTCAAAGCCGATGTAACACTCGACTTTGCTTTTCTAAAAAAGATAAGTGCGTTTGATTACATTTTTTGTAGAATTAACTAATTCAACTAGTTACTTAAACCAACCCTTACGCCAAAAATAAATTACTTGTACTACCGCAATTATACCCATTACAATCATGGTGTATAAATAACCATGTTCTTGATAAAGTTCGGGCATATTTTGGGGCAGCACTTTACCTGTAACCGGATCTTCCCTGCTAAAATTCATTCCGTAAATACCTGCAATAAAAGTTAGGGGAATAAATATAGATGATATGATGGTTAACACCTTCATAATCTCATTCATCCGGTTGCTGATGATGGACAGATACATATCAATATTACTTGCCGAAATTTCCTTTAGCGATTCTACCATATCTATAATTTGTATACAATGGTCATAAGCATCCCTCATGTAAACCTTTGTTGCTTCACTTATCAACGGACTATCGGTTCGTAAGATATCATTCATTTTATCTCGTTCTGGCCAAGCAACTCGTCTAACAGTAATTAAATTTCTTTTAATAGATTGGGTATCGAACATAATTGTACGATCTGGTTTTTCGAACAAGCGATCTTCAATATTATCTAATTCTCCGCTCCAAAATCCAAGTACAGAGAAATATTCATCAACAATCATGTCCATTAAGGCATACATTAAATAACTGCTTCCGCCGATACGAATATTGCCTTTACCAATCTCTAAACGACTACGTATTGGGTCTAAACAATCTTCGTACTTATCTTGAAAGGTGAACAGCACATTTTCTGTTAGTATGAAAGACAACTGTTCGTTTTGCAAAACGTCTTCCTCATCAAGAAAAAGCATTCTGCTTATGGCAAAATCGTAAGCACCATACTCTTCGTATTTAGGTCTTTGGTAAGTTCTGGTAATATCTTCTAAAACCAACTTATTGATGTTCCAATCTTTAGTTAAGCTATCGAACATCGGATAAGATTTAAAACCTTTAATTTCTACCCAATAATTGTAGGTTTTATCAGTTAATCGTTGTTTAAGTCCTTCTAAATTGGTGAGCTGTTCTACGTTATAATAATTTTGGTTATAGCTGTATAAATTGATGTGGGGCTCAACCGAGTTTTCGTCTATAAATACCATACCCGGACTAGAGCCGGGTGCTGGTAATACGTAACGATGTTTTTTATGTTTATGCTTGGTTGGCTTTGACATTTTTAAAGATAGCTTTTTGTTTGTGGACCTTGATTAAATAATAAATCTACCGCACTTAAGTTAGGGATAAATTCATTTCTATCGCTAAACACCTGAAAATAGCTTTTCGTTTGAGTTTGGTGAATTGTTTTTTTATCAAATTGATTTCTAAAATCGACACTTGCTACTTCTTTTTCAAATTCTTGAGTAAAAGTAATGAAAGGGCTTAGTTTCATCTGCTTTAAGAACCAGTTCAATAGTTCTAGGTTATAATCAAAAAGGAAATCATATTTTTTTTCATAAAATGAAACTAAACCATCTTCATAATATTCAAAATAGGCCGAACTTCTGTAACAAGTTTGCAAACTTAGCCAATGTAAACGCTGCCATTTAGCATCGTAACTTATCTTAACATCTTTATACGGAGTATGATTTTTTGAACCTTTGTTAACAGGTACAGTTAAATCTAAAGTGCCATCTGGCGATGATATTGTTGCTCTGTTACGGAAGGTTTGTTTAGGGAAATGTTCGTACTTTTCTAAAGTAAACTCAAAATCTTCTACTTTTAAGGCAGAGAAATAACTTACTGGCGGAAGATAAAAAAGTGGAAATATAGCTGAACTTTGCATCGGTTATTTTATGTTTGCATTATAGGCGTCCAAATTAATGATTAAAAAAGGCATTTCACACATCGGTATCTTCTTTTTATATGTTTTGTCGCTATTGCCGCTATCTGTGTTATTGATTTTTGCAAGATTATTATACTATCCACTTTACTATATAATTGGTTATCGTAAAAAAGTAGTTCGAAATAATTTACAAAAATCTTTTCCTAAAAAAGATCTAAAGGAGATTATTCGAATTGAAAAAACATTTTTTAAATATTTTACCGATCTAATATTTGAAGTTGTTAAAATGTCGACCATCTCTAAAAAAGAACTATTAAAACGTGTTAAGTTTAAAAATTTAGAACAAATTGAAGCCCATTTTAGTAAGGGAGAAAGTGTTTTGGCTTGTACAGGGCATTACGGCAATTGGGAGCTATGTATGTTAGCTTTAGGAGCTAGCTTAAGTGCACCTGAATATGTGATCTACAAACCCTTAAGTAACAAAATATTCGAAGACTGGTTTCTTAAAATTAGAACTCGATATGGAAATGTGTTTGTTGCCATGCGCCAAACTTTAAGAACACTTATCTCCGTTAAAGAAACACCAACTATGTTTTGTTTTGCAAGCGATCAAACCCCTACCCGTGAGGAAACTCAATATAGCTTACAATTCTTAAATCAGCCAACAGCTGTGTTACTTGGTTTAGAAAAAATTGCCTTGCAAACCAATAGACCTATTTTTTATTTTGATGTTATAAGTGTAAAAAGAGGTTATTATGAAATAGATTGTTTGCTCTTATGTGCTGAGCCTAAAGCAACACAAGGACATGAAATAACTGATTTATTGTTCGAATTTTTAGCAAATACCATAAATAGAGAACCAGCCTATTGGCTATGGAGCCACAGACGATGGAAATTAAATAACTAATGGAAATGGAACCTAGCGTAGCAGTTGTTATACTAAACTGGAACGGTAAAAATCTGTTAGCACAATTTTTACCAAGTGTGTTAAAAAGCGATTACCCCAACCTACAGATTATTGTTGGCGATAACGCCTCTAATGATGATTCCGTTGCTTTTTTAAAAGCCAACTATCCTCATGTTACTGTAATTGAAAACGACCGCAATTATGGTTTTGCAGGTGGATATAACCACATTTTAAGTAAAATTGAAGCAGACTATTTTGTATTATTAAATTCTGATGTTGAAGTTCCTGAAAATTGGATTAAGCCTGTTATAGAGCTAATGCAAAGTGATGATAACATTGCAGTTGCACAACCAAAAATTAAATGGCAAGTACAAAAAGATCAGTTTGAATATGCTGGCGCTGCAGGCGGATTTATTGATAAATATGCATTCCCCTTTTGCAGAGGAAGGATTTTTGATTCCATTGAACAAGATTTGAACCAATATAATGTGGTAAGTGATATTTTCTGGGCAAGCGGTGCAGCATTTTTTATAAAGAGAAAAGTTTGGGAAGAAGTTGGTGGCTTAGATACAGATCTATTTGCCCACATGGAAGAAATTGACTTATGCTGGCAATTAAAAAACTTAGGTTACCGAATTGTATATTGTCCGGATGCAGAAATTTACCATGTTGGCGGAGGAACATTGGATGCTAAAAATCCATTTAAGACCTATCTTAACTTTAGAAACAACTTAATTATCATGCAAAAAAACTTGCCAAAAGGCGATGCATATTTGCGTATTTTCTTAAGAATGTGGATTGATTTTGTTGCTTGGTGGCAGTTTCTGTTAACTGGTAGACTAAAATTTACTCTAGCTATTAGTAAAGCGCATATTCATTTTTTGCTCTCATTAAACAAAACAGCACAAAAAAGGGCTAATAAACAAATACCGATTAATGAACTTACAGGTATTTATAATAACAGTATTGTATGGAGTTATTTTATCAAAAAGATTAAAAAATTTAGCAGCTTAAAGTTTATAAAGTTGCCAATTGTTCTTTAATTGTCTTATCTACCCAATAAACTGTATTGTGGGCAAGCCCTGTTGTATGAAATTTAATTAAACCATCTTTGCCTACAATTAAATGTGTAGGATAACTGGTTACGCCATGTTTATCTGCAAAATACCGACCATCAGGAACAATGTTATATAAAAATGGAGATATTTCAGTAAATTGCTTTAAATCAAATTTATCATCAAGTGCTATAGCTAAAAATAGCACATCTTTATTATCTTTATATTTAATAAATAACTGATTAAGTTCTGGAATTTCTTGCTTACATGGCGGACAATTGATGAACCAAAAGTTAATTACAATAACTTTTCCTTGACTTGCTTTTAAATCATATTTGTTTCCATTAAGATCTGTTAATTTATAACCGATAAATTTATCACCATCTTTAAAAGCATTACTAGGTCTTGGTCTGGCAGATGATGCAAGCATGGCTTCCCTTCTTTCATCGGAAACTGCTTTTTGTTCGGGTGTCATTTTATAGATCAAAAAACTATTGTCCTCTTTTTGATATCTAAAAGAATACTCCCCTGTTTTGCTATAAGCTCTCCAAAGTATTGTTGCAAGAACATTACCATCTTCATCCTTAACTATTGCTTTATCATTTAAAACTGGCGCTGTAGCTGTCTTTTGCGCCTTACCTTTAAAAGCGATGAACAAGAGTAAAATAACTAGATATTTCTTCATTAGATAAATACTATTTACAAAATTATTTTAAAAAGCTCTCCATTGCCAAACGATAACCATCTAAACCAAAACCAGTTAACACCCCTTTGCAATTTTTCCCTGTAAGTGAAACATGACGAAATTCCTCTCGTGCGTAGATGTTCGAAATATGAACTTCAACAACTGGTGTTTTAATGGCTGCAATGGCATCTGCAATGGCAACTGAAGTATGTGTATAGCCACCGGCGTTAATGATAATACCATCGTATGAAAAGCCAACTTCGTGTAGCTTATTGATTAATTCTCCCTCAATATTACTCTGGTAATAGTCTATTTCTATAATGCTAAATAGCTCTTTTAACTTTAAGATATAGCTTTCAAATCCTTCTGCTCCATAAATAGAAGGCTCTCTTAAACCCAATAAGTTTAAATTTGGGCCATTTATAATTTGTATTTTCATACGTTTTAATGTTGAAATGTTGTAACGTTGCAATGTTATAAAAAAAACTCAATAAACATAATGAATACCCAATCTTACCTTAAAGGATTTTCTGCCTACTTGAAATTAGAGCGCTCCCTTTCTGGAAATTCTATTGAGGCCTATTTAAATGATGTAGATAAATTGGTTCAATACTATTTGTTCATCGATAAAAATTTGAGCCTAAATGATGTTACTTTAACTGATTTGAGGGCTTTTATAACTTGGTTAAATGAGGTTGGGATGCAAGCGAATACTCAGGCTAGGGTAATTTCTGGTATTAAAGCTTTTTTTGCTTATTTGATGCAAGAAAACATAGTTGATGACGATCCTACAGCTATGCTGGAAGCTCCTAAAGTGAGTAGAAAACTTCCAGACACTTTAAATATACATGAAATTAACGATCTAATTGATGCTATTGATGCTTCTAAACCAGAAGGAATGCGAAATAAAGCAATAATTGAAATGTTGTATGGTTGTGGGTTAAGGGTTACGGAATTGGTTGAATTGCGTTTATCAAATATTTATGCCGAAACTGAGTTTATAAAGGTGGTTGGTAAGGGAAATAAAGAACGTTTGGTGCCAATTGGTTCTGTTGCCTTAAAGTTACTAGACATCTATACCACCCAAAATAGGGTTCATCTAAATATAAAAAAAGGACAAGAAGATTTTATCTTTTTAAATCGATCTGGTAGTAGACTTTCTCGTATTTCTGTTTTTAACCTCATTAAATCTCTTGCTGAAAAAACTGGAATTCATAAAAGCATTAGTCCACATACTTTACGCCATTCTTTTGCTACACATTTAATAGAAGGCGGTGCAGATTTACGTGCTGTACAAGAAATGTTAGGGCATGCCAGTATAACTACCACAGAAATTTACACACACCTAGATCGTGATTATTTAAAAAGCGTAATTATGCAATTTCATCCGAGATCTTAAATCGAAAATCGCTTAAACAAGGAGGCTAGCTTTAATCATTCTATCTTTTCCTTGCATATCCTTTCTTAACTCTATGTTTATAAATCCTTTATCTTTCAATAAATTAACTGTTTGTTGACCAAGAAATTCATTGATCTCGAAGAAAAGACAACCATTTTTGGTTAAATTTTTCAAAGCAAATTCTGCTATTGCATCATAGAATATCAACGGATTTTCATTGCTTACAAATAATGCTTGGTATGGTTCATTTGCTAACACATTATGATGCATAGTGGATTTTTCATCTTCTTTAATATAGGGTGGATTGCTAACGATAATATCGTATTCCGTATTGCATATTGCGTATTGCGACTTTAATATATCGTCTTGAATAAAATCCACCTCCACACTATTTAAAACTGCATTTTGTTTTGCTGTCTCTAAAGCATCTGCTGCAATATCTAAAGCGTAAACTCTAGTATTTAGTAAATTTTTTTTTAAAGAAATAGCTATGCAGCCACTCCCAGTTCCAATATCAATTAAATTGACGATTGACGATTGATGATTTACGATATTCTTGGAACTGCAAACTGAAATGATCCAGTCAACCAATTCTTCTGTTTCTGGTCTGGGGATTAAAACCGATGAATTAACCTTAAACTTTAAACCATAAAAGTAAGTTTCGCCCAAAATGTACTGTAAAGGCTTTCCCTTTAATAGTTCTGATAAAACCGCCTCAAATCTTGATAATTCTTCAGGAGAAACTTCTTTATCTTTATTTAACAAATAAGCTGCCCGATTTAGTTCTAAGAAATGCTGCAATGTAATCAGGAACATTGCTTGTGCTTCATCTTGATGATAAATAGCATTTAGATCATTTATAAATTTTTGTGACAAGTGTTTGAATTGCATTGGTACAAAGTTAGTTATTACCATTCGATTAGCCATTTGTATTTCAAAAATCTTAAATGAAAAAATATAACATACTTTTGTACTGATGAATGATGAATTTTACATGCGGCGTTGCCTAGAATTGGCAATGTTAGGAATAGGTAATGTGAGCCCCAATCCAATGGTCGGTTGTGTTATTGTTCACGATAATCAAATCATTGGCGAAGGTTATCATCAGCAAATAGGTCAAGCCCATGCAGAAGTAAATGCCATTGATGATGTTTTTAAAAATCATGGTGAAAATGCTCCATCATTATTGAAAAGTGCCACAGCTTATGTTAGTTTAGAGCCTTGTGCACATTTTGGAAAAACACCACCTTGTGCAGACCTACTCATAAAACACCAACTTAAAAAAGTAATAATTGGCAATACCGATCCTTTTGAAGCCGTGAATGGAAAAGGAGTTGAAAAATTAAAAGCTGCCGGTATCGAAGTAATAACAGGGATTTTAGCCAATGAATGCAGTTATTTAAATAGAAGATTTTTTACAAGAATAAACAAACAAAGACCTTTTATTATATTAAAGTGGGCACAAACTGCAAACGGTTTTTTTGCACCAATTGGTAATGTTCAGCAATGGATTACTGGTCCTTTAGCCAAACAACTTAACCATAAGTGGCGTGGTGAAGAAGATGCAATTTTAGTTGGCAAAAATACCGCAATGATTGATAATCCACAATTAACGAACAGAAATGGCTGCAAAAATCCAATCAGAATTGTAATTGATAAAAATTTGGCAATCCCCATAACTCATCATATTTACAACGATGAAGCAAAAACGATCATTTTTAATGAAGTAAAAACTGATGTGGTTGATAATATCCACTATGTACAGATGGAAGATATGCAGTTCTACCTAGCCCAAAAAATAGCATTTCAGTTGTATTTGATGGATATTCAATCTGTAATAGTTGAAGGTGGGGCTCAAATTTTAGATCAGTTTATTATTGCTAATTTATGGGATGAAGCTAGGATTTTTACAGCTACAAAAAAATGGGAAGATGGTATCGCAGCACCGAAATTAAATGGTAATATTGTTGAGAATTTTTCACTAGAAAACGACAACCTAACCATTTATTCAAACCAGTAAAAATGATCTATTTAGCATTAAGTATAACCTGTAGTGTAACAGTTGGCGTATTGCTAAAATTAGCCAAACGTTATCAAATAAATATTATGCAGGCGGTAACTTGGAATTATTTATTTGCAATTGCATTAAGTTTATTCTTCTTTAAACCAGATTTTAGCAGTTTTAATATTAATATTATTTCTCCTGTATACATTGTTATTGGTATTTTATTGCCTATCATATTTTTGGTGCAAGGGATTGCAGTACAACAAACTGGTTTAGCAAGAACAGATATCGCACAACGGTTATCTTTATTTATTTCACTTTGTGCAGCCTATTTTCTATTTAATGAGCATTTCGATCGGTTAAAGTACGTAGGATTGGTATTTGGTTTTGCAGCCATTGTATTTACCATGTATCGAAAAACTAAAGGAATGGCCTCTAAAAAAGGATGGCTATATTTATTACTTGTTTTTTTAGGTTTTGGGGTGCTAGATGTTTGTTTTAAAATGGTAAGCCAAATTACAACCCTACCTTACACCACCTCCTTATTCTTGATTTTTTGCATTGCATTTGTGTTATCACTATGCTATATTTTATATTTAGCAGCAACCAAACAAAATAAGCTGCAATTAGTTAACTTCTTTTGTGGTTGTATTCTAGGCCTTTTTAATTTCGGTAATATACTGTTTTACTTAAAAGCACATAAAGCAATGGCCGATAATCCATCTACCGTTTTTGCAGCAATGAATATGGGCGTTATTATAGCGGGCAGTTTAATTGGAATTTTCATTTTTAAAGAGCGATTAAACAAATGGAATTATTTTGGATTGGCATTGGCATTAGTAGCTATTATTTTAATCACCTTATCTAAACTACATGCTGTTCGATGACACCTATAAAACTATAAATAAAACTTCTGAAGGTATATTTAGAGACAAAGGAAGTAAGTTTATAGGTTACGCCTACCCCATTAAAAGTGAAATAGAGATCAAAGAAATTATTAGCAAACTGAGAGCTGAACACGCTGGGGCAAGGCATTTTTGCTGGGCCATTAGACTAACCCCAGATAGAAACATTTTTAAGTTAAATGATGATGGCGAACCTTCAGGTACTGCCGGGCGACCAATATTGAACACCTTACTTTCTGCAGATGTAACCAATATTTTGGTCGTAGTTGTACGTTATTTTGGAGGCACATTACTGGGTGTTCCCGGTTTAATTAACGCTTATAAAACCGCTACACTAGAAGCACTTAAGGAGAATGAGATCATTACAAAAACAGTAAATGATGCTTACCAAATCAACTTCGATTATTTAGCAATGAACCCAGTTATGAAAGTTGTTAAAGACGAAAAATTGGAGATTATTGCCCAAGAATTTGATACCAATTGTACAATCAAATTTGAGGTTAGGAAATCAAATCTCAATACCGTTTTAGGGAAATTGGAAAAGGTTGAAGGCATTGAGATTAAGTATTTAAATACTGTTTAATCATATTATTAATTATTGCTTTATTTCGAATAAGCAATCCATAGAGATAGCCACTCTTTTAAAAGAATAAAGAATTTTCTATAAGTTTGTCATCAACCAAATACCAATTGTTATGCAAAAATTATCTGAAGCAGACTTAATTATCAATCCAGATGGCAGCATCTACCATTTAAATCTATTACCAGAAGATATTGCCGATACAGTAATTACTGTTGGCGATCTAGATCGTGTTGCTGAGGTAAGCAAACACTTCGATTCTATTGAAGTAAAAAAAGGCAAAAGAGAATTTATAACGCATACTGGTTATTTAGGTAAAACGCGTATTACTGTAATTTCTACCGGTATTGGTACGGACAATATTGATATTGTTTTTAACGAATTAGATGCCTTGGTAAACATAGATTTTGATACCAGAGAAGTAAAAAAAGAATTAAAATCATTAGATATTATCAGAATCGGAACATCTGGAGCTATACAATCAGACATCTCAATGGGAACTATTTTAGCTTCAACTTACGGTTTAGGGTTTGATGCTTTAATCCATTATTATATTCATGAGCTTTCTGGAGATGAACATACGCTGTTAGATAGTATTAAATCACATTTTTCGCACATTAAAGGTATTCATCCTTACCTTACAGCTGCAGATAAAGGTTTGCTAGAAAAAATTGGTAGTCAAATGGAAAAAGGCATAACGATTACTGCACCAGGTTTTTATGCACCACAAGGGAGGCAAGTAAGGGCAAAAAATGCCATCCCAGATTTTATTAATCAGTTAAATAGCTTTAATGAAGGCAAAAATAGAATTACCAATTTAGAAATGGAAACCGCAGGTATTTATGCCTTAGCTAAAACTTTAGGGCATAAAGCATTATCGGTTAATGCCATTTTAGCCAGCAGAGTTAAGTTCGAATTTAGCTCCGAACCAAATAAAATCATAGATAAAGCTATAAAAATGGTTTTAGAATCCCTTTAGCTAAGCTACAGGGATGTGTTCCACCACCATTTCATTTCCTGCCATATCTAAATAAGTAACCGTCATTTCGTTAAGATCTGTAACCCATTTTTCTACTCCGGCAACTGCAACCTGTCTGCAAAAAGTTTGATAATCTGTAGAGCCATTTTGGTGCACTTTTAATGCTTCCTTTAATTCTTCTATATTAGAAGTTTCTTCAATTAGCAAGTCTTCGTAAGCTGGCGGACCTTGAACAGTATGATCATCATTACCGAAGTAAACGGACATGCCATTCATTACATAAACATCATTTCTAACAACTCCCATAGCTTTAATTTCTTGAATAAAGTTTGGGAAATCAGCTCCAGATTTAACCTTCGCCTCAGCAGCTTGTATTTCTTCGATGGTAAACATATATTTTTTGATTTAGTGCGTTAATACTTTATAAATAGTTGTCTGTGTATACATTTCCTCAGGCCTTAAAATGGTGCTTGGAAATTCAGGAATGTTAACCGCGTTTGGATGATGTTGTGTCTCTACACAAAAGGCATCAAATTCGGTATATTCCTTTCCATTTTTACCATCTTTAACTTTTAAATGTTTTGCTGTATAAAAATGAGCAACAGGCTCAGTAGAATACACTAACAAGGAAAGCCCACTATTTGTTTCTGTGGTTTTACTTGCCAATGTCAAATTCCCATATTCCTTATCTAATACATAAGTTTGATCATAGCCAACTTTTTCATCCCAATTAGCTCCTATAGCTCTGGGTTTAGTAAAATCATGAATTGTATCTGCCACGGGCAACAATTTACCTGTTACTACAAAATTCTCATCTTGTTGTAAGTAGTTAGCAGCATTCATTTGATGAATATGATCCGTTATTTTTTCTCCATTAGTGGATAGATTAAAATAACTATGATGCGTAAGGTTGATCGGTGTCGCTTCATCTGTATCAGCTTGGTAAGTTAAAATCAACTCATCATTATTTGTTAACTCAAATTTAAGCTGTATGGCTAAATCGCCAGGAAAGTTCTCTTCGCCATCAAGGCTAAAGTATTGAAAAGTTACACTAGCATGGGGATTTTCTGTCGTTTCAATAACATCCCATACTTTTTTATCCAAACCATTGATACCACCATGCAAGCAATCCTCGCCGTCATTTTTTGGTAATTGATACTCAATTCCATCAACATTAAATGCTCCATTTTTGATACGATTGGCATAACGACCTATAATAGCACCCAAATAACTGTAATCTTTTAAATAAGTCGGGTTGATGTAATCTTTAAATTTATCAAAACCTAAAACAATATCTTGCTGCTCTCCTCTAGCATTAGTAATTATAAATTTGTTGATGATAGTGCCGTAATTAAAAATTTTGACAAGAGTGTTTTTGGTGTTAATTAGCTCAACTTCAACAACTTCTTTTTCGTCGATAAAAATCCCAGTATTTATTAGCTTTGTATTCATTAAATTGCGTCTTAGGTATTGGCTAAAATACAATTTAAACTTAATAACCTACCAATAAATATGAATTATGAGAGACGAATTACTAGCTAAATTTTTTGAGCAGTATCACCAATATCCTACAGCTACTTACTTTGCACCAGGGCGTGTTAATTTAATTGGTGAACATATCGATTACAATGGTGGCTTGGTAATGCCTTGTGCAATAACCGCAGGAACTTGGCTTCTTTTAGCTCCAAATAGTGATCATGTAATTCGTTTTAAGAGCTTAAATTTTGAAGAAGAATTAAATTCTCCTATCCAAAAATCATACACAAAAACTAATAATGAATGGTTTAATTATCCTCTAGGTGTTTTCAACGAACTACAACAAACAGATTGGCTTTCAACAGGATTAGATTTGCTTTATTTTGGTAATATTCCAATCGGATCGGGATTGTCTTCTTCTGCCTCTATAGAAATACTTACAGCCTATGCATTAAATGATTTTTTTGAATTAGGAACTGAAAAACTGGAACTGGTAAAACTTTCTAAAAGAGTGGAAAATGACTTTATCGGTTTGAATTCTGGTATCATGGATCAGTTTGCTATTGCATTTGGAGAAGCTAATAAAGCATTAGTTTTAAATTGTGATACACTTAAATATAAAGTTGTAGATTGTAATTTAGGAGACTATATGCTGGCCATCATCAACACCAATAAATCCAGAAAATTAGAAGAATCTAAATATAACGAACGATTTGAAGAGTGTGGTATCGCGTTAAAAGCATTGCAACAAGAGATTAAAATTGATAATTTGTGTGAACTTAGTGCTGAAAAATTTGCCCTACATAGCCATTTAATTACCAACGAAACAATCTTAAAAAGAGCTACACATGTTGTGAAAGAGAATGATCGAGTACATTTAGCAGCAAAAGCATTAAATAATAGCGAACTCGAAGATTTTGGCAGATTAATGTACGCTTCTCATCAATCTTTAAAAGAATTATATGAGGTCTCTGGGAAGGAATTAGATGCAGTAGTTGATTTTTGTTCCACTTACGAACATGTTATCGGCGCCAGAATGACTGGAGCAGGTTTTGGCGGATGTGCTATAGCGCTATTAAAAAAAGGATACGAAGAAGACTTTGCAAAAAAGCTTACAGATTATTATGTTGATGAAGTAGGCTACCCAGCGGCAATCTACATTCACGAAATTGGTGACGGCGTTAAAAGAATTTAAAAACACTAAGTATAAATTATAACAAAATATAGCTGCACATTCGTGCTAGAAAAATACAATGAGAAAATTAAAACTCGATGAACTTAATCGTGTAGATATTCAGGAATTTAAGGAGCAACAGAAACTGCCAGTTATAGTAGTTTTAGATAATGTGAGAAGCATGCACAACGTTGGTTCAGTTTTTAGAACTGCCGATGGTTTCTCTATAGAAAAAGTAGTATTGTGTGGCATAACAGCCCAGCCTCCCCACCGAGAAATAGAAAAAACGGCATTAGGAGCCACACAGTCTGTAGATTGGATTCATATGGAAGACACATTGGATGCTATTGATACTTTACGTAGTGAAGGTTACCAGATTATTGCCATTGAGCAAGCAGAAAACAGCATGATGTTAAATACTTTTAAACCAGATTTGACAAAAAAATATGCTTTAATATTTGGAAACGAAGTAAATGGAGTGAGTGATGAAGCTATGCAGAAAATTGACCATTGTATCGAAATACCACAATTTGGCACCAAACATTCTTTTAATATTGTAATTTCTGCAGGCATTGTACTTTGGGATTTCTTCGCTAAATTGAGGCTATAAGCAAATAAGTCATTTTGAAAGAGAGATAAGGAGAAATCTAGTTATGAAAGCCATGCAAAACTCACTTTTAAAAAAACTACAAATTAAACCAGGGTTTAAAGTTAAGTTAATTAATGCCCAAGAAAATTTTTCTTCAATTATTGGGGATATACCACCAGATGTAGAAATCTTTTCTAGCGATAAAACGTTTGATGGATTATTGGTTTTCGCAGTTACAAAATCAGACTTATTAACTGCATTAAAAAAGGAAACAATTGGAGTCAAAACCATTTGTTGGATTTTCTATCCCAAAGCAAAATCGAAACTGGCAAGCGATTTAAATCTAATGCAAAGTTGGGAAGATTTAAAATCGTTTAACCTCACTCCTTGTGGTTCTGCCGCAATTGATGAAACTTGGACAGCACTTAGAATTAAACCAGAAACAGCAATGAAAAGGTCTGGTTTGGGTAACACTGAGATTGCCAAAAGCGATTATGGGAATTATATTGATGTAACTAATAAAATTATCAACCTACCAGAAGATTTAGAATTGGAACTTAAAAAACAGCCTTCGGCATTTGATTTTTATCAATGTCTGTCTTATTCAAATCGCAAAGAATATGTGCTTTGGGTTTTATCCGCCAAGCAAGAAAAAACGAGGTTAGATAGGGTACACAAAACCGTACAGAAATTGGCTGCTGGCTTGAAAAATCATGGTGAAAAGTAATTAATTCCGTCACCTCGACAGCGCGCAGCGACGAGAGGTCTATAACATACAAGCTGCTAATTTTAACATTCATTAACGAATTTTATCCTTTCAAATGTCTTTTGAGGTTAAACTATGTTAAAAATCAACTAATTTTTTAATCAAGGGTTAGCTTTGACTTTTAATAAGTCTAGTACTAACTTTCTATGATTAAAACAATTACGCTTTTCTTTATTCTCTGTTTATTGTTTGTTTTTTCAATAGCCCAAGCACAAATATTTCAAGGTAAAATATTCGGTAAACTGTTAGATGAAAAGCAAAATCCAATAGCTTTCGCGACAATTAGTTTACATCTAAAAACTGATTCGAATTTAGTTAAAGGCTCTATTTCTAAAGATGATGGAACATTTCTTTTTGAACAAATTAACTACGGAGCATATTTTTTAAAGATCGAAGCTTTAGGTTTTGAAACCAAGTTTATCGACGGTATTGTTGTCAATGCTAACGAATTAAAAATTAATCTGAATGAGCTTATTTTAAAAAATCAGACTGAGCAATTAAATGAAGTAAGCATTATCAGAAAGAAACCATTAATAGAGCGCAAAAGCGATCAAACAATATTAAATATCAATAATAGTATTTTGGCAACGGGAAATACAGCACTAGAAATTTTATCTCGTGCTCCAGGGGTATCAATTACTAATGATGGCAATATTAGTTTGAGGGGTAAAAGTGGTGTAAACGTTATGATTAATGGTAAACTTACCTATCTGTCATCAGATCAGGTTATTGATTTATTACGAAATACAAATGGAAATGCCATAGAGACAATTGCGTTAATTCATAATCCATCTGCTAAATACGATGCTGCTGGAGGCGGTGGCATCATCAATATCAAACTCAAAAAAAATGAGAACTACGGTACCAATGCGAACTTAACTTTGGGGGGCGGTTATGGAAGTTACTATAAAAGTAATGGAGGAATAAATTTTAATCATCGCAATCAAAAAATCAATCTATTTGGAAGTTATGATTACAGCAATAATAAAGAGTTTGAAAATTTGGCTTTAAAGCGAAGTAATCAATACGAATCAGAAATAACCTACTTCGACCAAAAAGGTAGAGATGTTTATAACAGAATAAACAACAGTTATAAAATTGGATTAGATTATGAAATCAATCCTAAAAACACAATTGGGCTAATGTTCAATGGGTATGATAACAACGCTAGAAATACGACACTAAACACCACATCCATTGGAGCTTTACCATCATCAATAGATTCTTCAATTGTGATGAAAAATTTAGGGAGGTATCAATACAATAATCAAACCTACAATCTAAATTATAAAGCTGTTATAGATACCAATGGACAAGAGTTAAACATAGATTTAGATTATGCTGCGTTCAAAAACACAAGCAATTCAATTTATGAAAATGACTTTTATGATGCTAAAGGTTCGATTTTAAAACATTCATTTATATTTAGAAATGCAGCACCTTCTTCGATTAACATTTGGTCTGGCAAAGTAGATTATTCTTATCCTTTTTCTGAAAAAACAAAACTAGAAACTGGAATTAAAAGTGCATTTATAACATCAGATAATAATTTTGTTCAAGAAAACTTAATCAATAACAATTGGATAAATGATGTAAACTATAGCAATCGTTTCAACTATAGTGAAGCAATAAATGCAGCTTACCTAAACGTAAACCATAAATTTAAAGGAATAGAATTACAATTCGGTTTAAGGGCAGAATTGACCAATTCAGAAGGTTATTCTCCATCTACCCAAAACCAAGTGAAAAGAGACTATATTGATTTTTTTCCGAATGTAAGTTTAACAAAAGTTGTAAATGATAACCATGAATTTGGACTATCCTATAACAAACGTATTGATCGTCCTGATTATCAATCGCTAAACCCATTTATCTATTTTGCTGATTTATATACTTTTTCACAAGGCAATCCTTACTTAAATCCACAGTACACGAATAGTTTTGATGTGAGTTACAATTTTAAACACCAATGGACTGCGAGCTTTGGTTATAGTTATACTAAAGATGTAATTACAACAACTTTGATTAATGACCCACTAAAGAAAACATTATTTATATTAGAGCAAAATTTGGCAAGTGAACAGAATTACAATTTAAATATTGGTGCCCCAATTATGATTACCAAATGGTGGGAAACCAATAATGATTTTACCCTGTATTATAACAAATTTAAATCTCCAAACTTAATGGGAAAGCCTTTTAACAGTGGGAAATTGAGTTATATCATTAACTCATCTCATACTTTTAACATTTCGCAATCCATCAATGCAGAGTTGGCTATGGACTATCATTCTGCTCAAGTTTACGGCACTTATGCTGTAAAACCTTTGTATGGAATTGATTTTGGCATCAGTAAATCTTTTGCAGCTAAAAGAGCAAACGTTAAATTTGCAGTAAATGATATTTTTAACATGCGTAAAGCAAATATCAAAAGCGCAATCCCTCTACAAGACTATCAACTTTATCAAAAGCAAGAAAGCCGAATTTATAGGTTGAGTTTTAGCTATAACTTTGGCAGTAGCGCTATTAAAGCAGTTAGAGAACGCTCTAAAAGTTCCGATACCGAGCAAAATAGAGTTAAATCTGGGAATTAATTTAATGATTTGTCATTCCGAGCCTGCGAGGAATCCCTATAGTTAACTCAAAAGAGCTCCTTCACTGCGTTCTGGATGACAAAGTGTTTTTAGGATTTGTCATTCCGAGCCTGCGAGGAATCTCTCTAAATAAACCCCAAAATAGATCCTTCACTGCGTTCTGGATGACAAAGTATTTTAGAAAGTTTGTCATTCCGAGCCTGCGAGGAATCTCATTTATAGGTCCGAAAAGACCTTCACTTCTTTCTGGACAAACCTCCTTGTCATTCCGAGCCTGCGAGAAATCTCATACCATTTATTCCTCAATTACCTCATCATTCAGGAATCTCCAATCTTTATTAGCGATTTCTATTAATGCATTTTTCTTAGCTCTTGACCAGCCTTTAAGTTCTTTCTCTCTGGCAATTGCATCATCAACATATTGATAATGCTCAAAATGAACTAAATAGAAACAGTTATACTTTGACGTGAATGAAAATGCATAATAACCCTCTATGTGTTGTTGTAATCTATACGATAAATTATTCGTTACTCCGATGTATAAAACGGTTCTTGCTTTATTAGTAAGAATATAAACGTAGTAATTATGATACTTCATTTATGAATTTACGAATTAATAATCAATTTTATAGAAAAGTGTTTTTTTAAGATTTGTCATTCCGAGCCTGCGAGGAATCTCTTTTACAAAACAATAAGAGATCCTTCACTGCGTTCTGGATGACATGTCGTTCATATAAAGTTTGTCATGCAGAGCTTGCGAAGCATCTCTCTAAATAAACCCCAAAATAGATCCTTCACTGCGTTCTGGATGACAATGTTTTTTTAGAAAGTTTGTCATTCCGAGCCTGCGAGAAATCTCTTTTACAAAACAATAAGAGATCCTTCACTGCGTTCTGGATGACAAGTCGTTCATATAAAGTTTGTCATGCAGAGCTGGCGAAGCATCTCTCTAAATAAACCCCAAAATAGATCCTTCACTGCATTCTGGATGACAATGTTTTTTAGAAAGTTTGTCATTCCGAGACTGCGAGGAATCTCTTTTACAAAACAATAAGAGATCCTTCACTGCGTTCTGGATGACAAAGTATTTTAGAAAGTTTGTCATTCCGAGCCTGCGAGGAATCTCTATAGTTAATCCAAAATAGATCCTTCACTGCGTTCTGGATGACAAATGTTTTTTATAAAGTTTGTCATTCCGAGCCTCCGAGGAATCTATATAATCAACTCCAAAATAGATCCTTCACTGCGTTCTGGATGACAAATCATGGAACTAAGCTTCCAAAACCTTATCTGGTGTAATAGGTAAACTCCTAATTCTTTTACCAGTTGCATTAAAAACAGCATTAGCTACTGCACCAGCGAAACCGATTAAAGCGATTTCTCCCATGCCCTTTGCGCCCATTGGGTTTACAATAAAATCTGGTTTATCTACAAAAATCACATCTATTTCTGGTACATCCGCATGTACAGGCACATGGTAATCAGCAAAGTTATTATTTACATATTTGCCGTAGCGATTATCTAACAATGCTTCTTCTGTTAAAGCCATCCCAATACCACCAACTGCGCCACCAACCATCTGGCTACGGGCAGTTTTCGGACTAACGATTTTACCTGAATCGCCAACTGAAACAATTTTGCTTACTTTAACTACACCTGTTAGGCTATGCACTTTAACTTGCACAAAGTGGATAGAAAAAGAATACATCGAGTATTCTTTACCTTGTTGGTTAGCCTGAGATTGTTTGGTTACCTCAATCATCGGTAAATTATTTTTCTTTAACACATCAACAAAGTTGGATGTTGCGTCCATATTCGAGTTTGCTGCGAGTTCTGCAATAGTCGCTTTTAACGAAACACAAACATCGTTAACAGCTGTACCAACCGTAGAAAGCGTAGCCGAGCCACCCTGACTAGGTGCTGGTGGTAGAGAAGAATCACCCAATTCAAAAGTGATCTTATTGGTTGGAATATTCAACAAGCGACTAGCAATTAATCCCATTCCAGTTCCAGTACCCGGACCGATATCACTCGTTGCACTTTGCAAAACCAAAGTTCCATCTGCTTTTAAAATACCTTTTACACTTGCTCTACCTCTACTGGCATTAAAAACACCAATACTTACACCATAACCAATTTGCCAAGGTCCTTCGGTAATACTTCCCGGTTTATTTTTTCTATTGCTCCAACCAATTTTAGCTGAACCCAATTTATAGGCTTCTTTAATATTTTTACTTGAGAATGGGATTTTCTTCGCTGGGTCTAGTTCCGGGTCGTTCTTCATTCTAAAATCTAGCGGGTCCATGTCTAACGCGTGTGCCATTTCATCAATTGCACTTTCTAAAGCAAATGCACCCGTAGCTTCACCCGGACCACGCATCCAAATCGGTACGCTCATATCCAATGGAACCACATAATAGTTAGTGTTCACATTTTCTGAATCGTACATGAACTTGGTCATGTTTACCACACCTTCGGTAAAGTTCTCGTAAGTAGCCGTTTGCCCGAAAGCAGTATGGGTAATTCCTGTAATCTTACCATCTTTGGTAGCACCTAAACCCACTTTCTGATAAGCTGCCGGTCTATTACCTACCATTGTAAACATTTGGTCGCGGGTAATGACTAATTTAACTGGTCTCTTTACCTGTTTGGAAGCCATTACCGTAGCAATCTCTACTGGCCAAGTTTTTAAAGCCATTCCAAATCCACCACCTACAAACTCAGAATTTACCTGTATTTTCTCCTGAGGGATTTTAAATACATTGGCGATAGTAGCTTGTGCAGCTTTCACTCCTTGTGTTTTTGCATAAACCGTTACTTGGTCGTTTGCTCGCCAATCGGCAATAATCCCATGTAATTCCATCGGGTTATGCGTTTCAACAGGCATATCATAAGTCTGCTCAATTTTAACTTCCGCAGTTTTGTAGGCATCAGCAACCCCTCTTACATACGGCGGCTGACCCTGCAATTTCTTTGCGCTAGCATCAGCGATGCTCTTTTTAAAATCAGTATTAAAAGCAGCTTTTTCATAACTTACTTTTACCAAGGTTGCCGCAAAAGTTGCCCTCTCAAAAGTATCAGCAACAACCATCGCAATCGGCTGACCATTAAAAAATACTTGATCTGTATAAAAAATCTTCATCGGCGAACCACCTTCCTGCTCATAACCGGCAGCACTAGGTTTGTTGAAATGAGACAATACATCTAAAACACCAGGCGCATTTTTAGCCGCTTTAGTATCAATTGCCGTAATTTTTCCTTTGGTAATGGTACTGGTAACCAACACACCATAAGTTAAACCTGGTAATTGGTATTCAGCAAAATATTTTGCTTTACCGGTTACTTTATCTACACCGTCAACGCGGTCGTTTTCATCTACAAAAAATTCCATTATACTTTCGCTTTAGCTACGGTTAACGCCTCTATAATTGTATTGGGTGCCATTTTCAGTTTAAAATCATTTTCTCCGAAACCTTTGGCACCGTACATCGCAATCCTTGCAGCATCTTCAAAATTACTTGAGTTTGCCGTTTTTCCTTTTAGAAAGGTTTCTGCTTCGATTAATCGCCAAGGTTTATGCGCCACGCCACCCATCGCTAAACGAGCATCTGCGATAATACCATTTTTAAGCTCAAACGCAGCTGCTACAGAAACTAAAGCAAATGCATAAGAAGAGCGGTCTCTCACTTTTAAATAGTGGAAATTCTTATTCAAGTTGTTTACAGGAACTTCTAATCTTACAATCAACTCGCCTTTTTGCAAATTGTTATCTTTCTCAGGTGTTGTTCCTGCCAAACGGTGGAAATCTATAAAATTGATTTTTCTTTCGCCTTTTGCACCAGCAATTACTACTTGCGCATCCAAAGCCACTAAACCTACACACATATCACTCGGGTGTACCGCGATACAAGATTCAGATGTGCCAAATATTGCATGCATTCTATTGTAACCTCCAATTGCACCACAACCACTTCCGGGCTGGCGTTTATTACAAGGCATTGTGGTATCGTAAAAATAGCCACAACGAGTACGTTGCATCATGTTGCCACCAACTGTAGCCACATTTCTCAACTGTGCCGATGCGCCAGATTGCAAAGCCAACATCAATAAGGGAAATTGCTCTTTTATAATGGCATTTTCGGCCAACGCCGAGTTAGAAACCATTGCCCCAATATGTAGCACGTTATTTTTTAATTCAATTTGTTTGAGCGGTAAATGATTAATGTCAATCAGTTTTTCTGGAGCAGTAACTCCCCTTTTCATTAAATCTACCAAGTTGGTGCCACCAGCAATAAAGCTAGCTTTTGGAGCTTTGGCCATTAAACTCAATGCAGTTTTAACCACAGCGGTTCTTACATATTGGAAATTAATCATATCGCTGTCCCCTTCTCTTTTACTTCTTGTATCGCATCAACTATATTTGGATAAGCACCACACCTACAGATGTTTCCACTCATGTATTCTCTAATTTCTTCTTTCGAGTTTGCATGACCTTCGCGTACACATGCCACAGCGCTCATAATTTGTCCAGGAGTGCAATAACCGCATTGAAAACCATCGTGTTTAATAAAAGCAGCTTGCATCGGATGCAATTCATCGCCTTTGGCTAAACCTTCAATGGTGGTCACGCTTTTACCTTCATTCATTACTGCTAAACTCAAGCAAGAATTTACACGTTGTCCATCTACATGAACCGTACAAGCACCGCACTGCCCATGGTCGCAACCTTTTTTAGTACCCGTGAGGTGCAATTCTTCCCTCAATAAATCCAGCAAAGTAACCCTTGGCTCAATTTTAAGCGTATAAGGTTTTTTGTTAACTTTTAAGTTTAAAGGAATTTTCTCGAAGAGTTCTGCAAAACGTTCATCAACCTTGTTATCTGCTGCTTTTAAAACCGTCAATGGGGTTAAAGACAAGGCAGTAAAAAGTGAAGTTTTCTTTAAGAAATCACGGCGAGTATCACCAGATTGGTTATTGTCAATTTCAGACATAGGAAAACAATTAAATATGCAATGGGATATTTTTCTAATATCGGAATAACAAATTTTGTTTTCTTAGGTTTTGGCAATTTAGAAGGAGTCTATTTACAACCAATTAACGAGTCGTCATTGCGAACTGAAGCGTTAGGATGGGTAGTGTAGTGAAGCAATCTCCTTGGTAAAGTATAAATGGAAAAACAATGTCCGTAGCTTTTGGCTTTTTTAGTCCTTCTTTCCGCTTTATCTTTTCGGCTGTCCTCCGCGACAAGCTTAGGATGACAGCGAAAAAGGATGTCGCATCAATACTTGCCTGCCGTAGGCTGAAGGTTTATATTACGAAGGTAGTGGTTCTTTTGGAGGGATAGTTTCCACTCAAAAGTTTAAAAAATGTCAAAGCTTAATTTATTTTATCACAAGGATACATATCTCTGATATAAAAAATACCGTCATAAACTTGGTTCCATATTGCCAAATTAGCACTGTGCGCTATTCCTTTCATGTAAAAATAAGCTGAAGAGTTGGGTTCTTCTGTATTGAATTTTTTAAAATCTACAAATGCAAAGTCTGTGGTGTCTGGCATCCAAGTTTCAAAACTATTTTTTAAAGGGTTTTGAACATTAAATTTATTAGCAAGGGTTACACGTCCTGCTGTTCCCTGCTTTGAGTTGAAAC
>Ga0247816_10000140_pt1 | contig 41616 bp, 45 predicted proteins | sample UWRJL209509C1_FD_179930 | JGI IMG/M metagenome (GOLD analysis project Ga0247816, IMG submission 179930) | Plant litter microbial communities from Arlington Agricultural Research Station in Wisconsin, United States - UWRJ-L209-509C-1 | ecosystem: Environmental > Terrestrial > Plant litter >...
CAGGCCGACAAAGACCAGCGACCCGATGCCGGCCGCCAGCAGGCCGGGCAGCAGGCCGACCCCCAGCATCGCCCCGGCCAGGCCGGAGGCCTCCATCAACAAGAATGCACCCAGAAGTGGCGAGCCCAGCAGGGTGCTGACCGCGGCGAAACTGCCCGCGGACGCGATCACGGCGACGGCGCTAGGTGGGGAGTCCTTCTTGATCAGCCGGAGAGCGAGCGCGCCGAGCCCGCCGCCGAGCGCGATCAGCGGCGCCTCAGGGCCGAGCACCACGCCCAGGGTGAGACCGGTCAGGGCTGCCAGCACCACCCCCGTCAGCTCCGTCGGCAGCGGGTACCCGCCGGCCGTGAAACCCTCCGAGGGCGGATGCCCGCCCGTGCCCGGCAGGAAACGGATGCACAGCGCCACCAGCACGCCGGCCAGCGTGAGCAGCGGAACGGGCCACCAGGCCGGTGGCTGGGCGAAACCGAGCGCCTGGGGGAGGGCGGTGTAGAGCAGGGTCTGCAGCCAGCTGACCAGGGCCAGGAACCCGTAGGCGGCCACCGACACCGGCACGCCGATCAGGGCCGAGAGCAACAGCAGCCGCAGGTAGCCCTTGGAGCGCAGTACCGCCAGCGCATCCGGTGCGGCCGGTTGCGCCGGGGGTGGTGCCGCTGGGGCGGGGTGGGCTGCCATACCGCGGTCCTCCGGGGTCGGCTTGAGAGCTCAAGCAGAGCCCACGCTGGCCCGGCGCCGCCCGCACCGCAAGGCCCACCCGGATCTCACCGCGCTGGACTGTCCCGGCTGCGCTCCCGCGAACGGGGTGTGGATGCGCATCCGAGCCGCTCACTAGGCTGTGGCCCATGCCTGTGCTGTTCTCCGCTCTGCTCCTGCTGCTCATGGTCGGCGCCCTCGTCGACATCATCACCCGGCAGGACGGCCAGGTGAAACACCTGCCCAAGCTGGTCTGGGTGCTGCTGGTGGTCTTCCTGCCCGTGATCGGCAGCCTGCTCTGGTTCGGCATCGGGCGGGAATACCCCGCGCCCGCGGACCGACCCGGTTTCAGCCTGCCGCGCCGTCGGGCCGTAGCCACCGGAACCGCGGGCGCCGCACCCGTCGACCGGCAGGCACGACGGGTACAGACGACCGAGGAGGAGCTAGCCGCCCTCGAGCGCGAGATCGATTTCCACGCTGAGCAGGACCGCATTCGCCGGCTGGAAGCCGAGCTGCAGGACCGCCGTCGGCCAGACGTCGACGGCTGAACCGGCCGGCGCGCCCGGCGAGCGGTCGCTCTGACCGGCGCCGGCGCCTGGGTCAGCCACGAACGCCACGACCGGCCGCCGTCGTCCGAGCGGGCACCTCGCTCGGTCGCCCGATCGGACCGGATCGCCACTCCCGGCGGCCGAGCCGAAACGCGTGTGGTGCGGCCAGACCGAACTGGCGCAGCGCCCGGTGCCAGAACGTGATCGGACGCAGTCCACAGGCCCGCAGGGCCGGCGCGTGGTCGACGGCCAACACCGTCGCCGCGCCGACCGCGACCACCCAGGCCGCCGTCGCGGCGAGCATCCGGCGTGAGCGCGGTACCCCGTCGAAGGCGGCGCGCAGCTGGTCGACCTGAAAGCGGATGTGCTCGACCTCGTCGGTCAGGATGCGCTGGGCCACGCCCTGCACGGCCAGGTCCCCGCACCGGGCGAGGGCGGCGAAGTACTCCAGCGCGACGGTCTCGGCGATCAGGAACAGGGTCACCTCGGTGCGCAGGCCGAGCAGGCGGCGCAACCGCACGAAGGCGGCGTCTGACCAGTGCGAGGTCAGCCGCTCGGTGCCGAACCGCTGCAGGGCGGCGCCGAACAGCGCGGAATGTTTCTGCTCCTCGGCCACCAGGAGCACCAGGGCGGCGCACTGGTCTGCGCCGGCGACCCGGCGGGCCTTGCCGAGCAGGCCGATGCCGTCACCGCTCTCACCGAGTTCGAAGCGCTGCAGCGATCGGGCGATGGCGTCAGCGTGTTCCTTCGGCAGGGTGAGGTTCGAGTCCCACGGAATGTGGGCATCCAACCGGTCGTGGCGGGCGAGGTTGGCGGTGAAGTACGCCACCCAGCTCGCGAAGGGGGAGGTGTCCGGAGTTCGTAGCTGGTTCATGTGCGCTCCTCGGTTGGGCGCTGGATCCGGTCATCTGGCCGGCCAAGCGCGGGTGCTGTAGTCTGATGAGCGTTAACGTATCGAATAACGATACAAATTGCACGTTATTCGATATGGAGGGTGACATGTCCCGATCGGTTCTGCTCGCATTGCGGGTGCTGCTGGCGCTTCTGTTCGGTGGCGCGCTCGCCACCCAGCTGACCTCCGGGGTGATCGCCGGGACGGTGCCGAGCGCTGGGCCGGCCACGGTGCTGACGATCCTGATCATCGTGGGTGCGCTCAGCGCCGAGGTGGTTCTGCTGAGCGTGTGGATGCTGGTGGGCATGGTGGCCACGGAGCGGATCTTCGACGAGCGCGGCCAGGCCGACCGGTGGGTGTCCGCCGCCATCTGCGCCCTCTTCGCCGGCGCGGCGGCCGGACTGGCCGGGCTCGGCTACTTCCTGCTCGTGCAGGCGCTGGCAGCGGCACCCTGGGCGGTGCCGCTGATCGTGCTCACCGGGGCCGCGGCGGGCGCGGGGGCCGCCCTCGCCCTGGTGGTCATGGTGATGCGCCGGCTGCTGCACACGGCGATCAGCCTGCGCAGCGAACTCGACGAGGTGGTGTGATGGCCATCGTCATCAACCTCGACGTCGAGCTGGCCAAGCGCAAGATGTCGGTCACCGATCTGGCCGCCGCCATCGACCTGGCCGTGGCCAACGTGTCCATTCTGAAGAACGGGCGGGCCAAGGCCGTGCGGTTCACCACCCTCGATGCCATCTGCTCGGTTCTGGACTGCCAGCCGGGCGACATCCTCACCTACGTGCCGGACGAATAGGGCCCACCGGGCGGTACCAACTACTCTGGTTTTGTGGTCACAGACAACAAAACTGCAGAAGCGCCCGCCCGCACCGAGTTCGACAAGATGGTGGCGGGGGAGTGGTACCGCTACCGATTCGGACCTGAGCTCGCTCGCCTGACGACGGACACCCAGCGCGCCTGCCGGCAGATCACCGCTCTCTACGACGATGACCGGGCCGGGGCATACGCCCTGTTCACCGAACTGCTCGGCAGCGTCGGCGAGGGCGCCGACTTCAGGCCACCGCTCTATTTGGACTATGGGTCCCGGCTGCACGTGGGTGCGAACACCTTCATCAACGCCGACTTCCTCACCCTGGGTGGCGGAGAGATCACCATCGGGGCGAACGTGCTGATCGGGCCGAGCGCCCGGCTGTACACCCCAGTCACGCGCTCGACATCGGTGAGCGGCGAGCCGGCTACGAGCGCGTGCAACCGATCGTCATCGAGGACGACGTGTGGCTGGGCGGCAACGTGGTGGTCTGCCCCGGCGTGACCATCGGCGCCGGCAGTGTCATCGGCGCGGGCTCGGTTGTCACCAGGGACGTGCCTCCGGGTGTGATCGCCGTCGGCAATCCGGCGCGGGTCGTGCGCGCCATCGGTCCCGACGACACACTCGACCTCTCGGACTGAACTCCAGCCCTTGAGGGCCGGATGCGGCGGGCGTAGCGTGGCGCACATGAACGCTGTGGCTCAGGTTCTGGCCGTTCTGCAGGCGCTGACTCTCATCGGAGTCGGAGCGCTGGAGGCCTTCTTCTATCGGAACCAGCGGTTCCACGGCATCTTCTTGATCAAGCCGGAGGACTACCAGGCCGTGCGGCTGTGGGTGGTGAACGTGGGGGTGGAGAACATCCTCGTCGGCCTGGGTTGTCTCCTTGGTGTCATCCTGCTGCCGGTCGACGAGACGGTCGGCCGCACCTTGATCCTGGCGGTATCCACCTTGCATCTGGTGATGGGCCCGACCCTGGCCATCACCGAACCGAAGCTGTGGCGCGGTGCTGTCGCGGAAGGCGGGCTCGGGCTGCTGGTGATCGTCACGGCCCTCGCCTTCTAGATCGACCGGTGGCCGTCATGGCTGCGGGTGACAGCCGCTGAACGGACCGGCCAGCGAGCGTACGCTGGAGTAATGACCTCGACAGCGCAGCACGCCCTCCCGTCCGGTTTCGGTGCGGACAGCACAGCCAGCCAGGTGCTGGCCGGCATCGACCTGACCGGACAGACTGCGATCGTCACCGGCGGCTACTCCGGGCTCGGCATCGAGACCGTCGCGGCGCTCGCCGGAGCCGGTGCCCAGGTGATCGTGCCGGCGCGGCGCCCCGAGGTGGCGCGCGCGGCGCTGGCCGTGCGCGGCCTGACCACGGTCGACGTGGATGCCCTCGACCTGGCCGATCTCGACTCCGTCCGCGCCTTCGCCGAGCGATTTCTGGCCACCGGGCGCGGGGTGAACATCCTGATCAACAACGCCGCCGTGATGGCAGCGCCGCTGACACGGGTCGGCGACGGCTGGGAATCCCAGTTCGCCACCAACCACCTCGGTCACTACGTTCTGACCAACCTGCTCTGGCCGGCCCTGGCCGCCACCCGCGGTGCTCGCGTGGTGGCGCTGTCGTCGACCGGACACAAGCTCAGCGGCATCCGCTTCGACGACCCGCAGTTCACCGACGGCTACGACAAGTGGCTGGCCTACGGGCAGGCGAAGACCGCCAACAGCCTGTTCGCCGTGCAGCTGGATGCCCTGGCCGCGGCCCACGGTGTGCGCGCGTTCGCCGTGCACCCCGGCGGCATCATGACCGAGCTGCAGCGGCACCTGCCGCGCGAGGAGATGATCGCGGCGGGCTGGATGACCGAGGACGGCACGGTGAACTCCCGGTTCAAGACCCCGGAACAGGGTGCCGCCACCGCCACCTGGGCGGCGACGTCGCCGATGCTCGACGGTCGGGGCGGGGTGTATCTGGAAGACTGCGACATCGCCGAACCCACCGTCACCGACAGCCCGACCGCCCGGATTGCCGGCGTGAACCCGCACGCCATCGACGCGGAGGCCGCTGCCCGGCTCTGGGCGCTGTCCGCGGAACTCACCGGGGTCGACGCCTTCGCCTAGTCAGGCGGCGGAGGCGGGAAGGCCGGTGAGAAAGGCCCCTGGATCGACCGGCTGGCGCTTGACCGGCTTGGTGGTCTCGGGAATGCCGCCCACGTACAGCCAGCCCAGCAGCTCCTCATCCTCGGCCAGGCCGTGCAGACGCCGCACCGGCAGTGACCTGGTGTGCGGACCGCTGCGCCACATCACACCCCAGCCGGCCTGCTCGAGCAGCAGGCTGAACAGGTGGGCGACGCCGGCTGCAGTGGCGTCCTGTTCCCAGGCCGGTACTTTCTCGCTCTGGCGCCGGCAGGCCACCAATCCGATCAGCAGGGATGCCCGCAACGGCTTGGCCGCCAACTTGGCCGCGGCTGGGCCCTCGAGCCCGGCGGCCTGCACCAGCGCGTCACCGAGGGCGACCCGGTCGTCCCCGCGCAGCTCGATCAGACGCCACGGCCGCAACGACGCGTGGTCGGCGACACGGGCGGCCGCCGCCACGAGCGGCAGCAACTCGGCGCGCGCCGGTGCCTCCGCGGTGACCGCGGAGTGCGACCGGCGCGACAGTACCTCGCCGAGCAGCGCCGACACCCGGCCTACTCGCCGGGGGTGAAGTTGAGCGAGATGGAGTTCATGCAGTACCGGTCGCCGGTGGGCGTGCCGAACCCATCGTCGAAGACGTGGCCAAGGTGAGACCCGCAGGCGGCGCAGCGCACCTCGGTGCGTACGACACCGAGCGAACGGTCCTCGATCAGCTCGACGGCCTCTGGGCGCACGGACTCGTAGAAGCTCGGCCAGCCGCAGCCGGAATCGAACTTGGTACCGCTCTTGAACAGCTCGGCGTTACAGGCGCCGCAGGTGTACACCCCGGCGCGACCCTCGTCGAGCAGCTCGCCCGTCCAGGCGCGTTCGGTGGCCGCTCCGCGCAGTACCGAGTACTGCTCCGGGGTCAGCTCGGCCTTCCATTCGGCGTCAGACTTGGTGACTTCGTAGTCCATGGTGCGTCCTCTCGTTTGCAGCCGTGCGGCAGAAACTGCCTCCAGCTTAAACGTCACCGACCGGCCCGAGCATTCCCGCCGGCAACCGCCGAGTCGATTCCCCAGCCGATTCCCATGCTGGTGCGGGTGCTCGGGAGTGGCGACAGGCGGGCCCGGTCAGCGAAATCACAGTGCGCCGCAAATAAGATGACGCCATGACGGGTGAGCTGAACGACGGCGACCACGCCGCCGACCGCGCAGACTCTCCCGTCGGACTCAGCCCCCGCGACCTGGCGATTCTCGCCTTCGAACGCCGCTGGTGGTCGAGCCCAGGCGCCAAGGAGCAAGCCATCCGCTCTGAATTCGCGCTTTCGGCCGCCCGCTACTATCAATTGTTGGCTGCCCTGATCGACTCCCCGCTTGCCCTCGCCCACGATCCCATGCTGGTGAAACGCCTGCAGCGGATGCGTGACGCGCGGTCCCAGGCCCGGTCGCGCCGGGCCGTCCGTCCCATCGAGTAGTCGGCCGACGTCGCCCGCTCAGCCCAACCAGGATCGAACCGAACACACGATGCCCACTTCGTACCCCGCAGACCGCTTTGACGACATGCCGCACAAACTCGACCGCGTCGGCGCCCATCGCGCCCCGGCCAAGAAGGGGCGTCGCTGGGTCGGGCTCTGGTGGGCCCTGGCCGTGACGGCACTGTTGATCGCTGCGGGCGGGGTGGGGCTCGCGACGTTGAACAACCGGCTCAACATCACCATCCCCGGTATCTCCGCCGAGGCGACTCCCGAGGTGCCGACCGAAGAGGTCGTGCCGACGGCGGAACCGACGCTTGACCCCAATGCGAGTGTCACCGTGCTCAACGGCACCCCGGGCATCGGTGTGGCCCGCGGAGTCGGTGAGCTGCTCACGGAGCAAGGCTGGGTGGTGGCGACCACCAGCGACGCCAGCTCCGAAGACATCCCCGGCACGACCGTCTACTACTGGGATGCCGCCCAGGAGGGCGCTGCGCGGGGCGTAGCCAGCCTGCTGCCCGGCGCCACCGTCGAACTGTCCGACGCGTACGCGGCGTCCGAGGCGACGCTGACCGTCGTCGTCGGGCTGGACTACGTCGTACCAGAAGGCGAACCAGCGCCGGAGTAGCCCGCGCTTTTATCGAGGTTGCCGGCGCGAGTCAACCCCCTGTCGAACATCGACCGCTTCACTACTATCTGCAGTGGTCGCTCATTTTGTGCTGGCAGCGTGCTCTTTCGGGAGCGCTCTCCTGCGCACGGTGGACGCAGTTTCTGCGCCAGGCCCGGTACGACCAGCGGGTGAGTGCCGAATCACAACATTGCACCAGGGGAGTTTCAGATGGCGAACGGAACCGTTAAATGGTTCAACGCTGAAAAGGGTTTCGGCTTCATCACTGTCGATGGAGGTGGGCAGGACGTTTTCGTCCACTACTCCGCCATCGACATGCACGGTTACAAGGTTCTCGAAGAAGGCCAGCACGTCTCCTTTGAACTCGGTACCGGAGCTAAAGGTCCGCAGGCAGAGTCGGTTCGTCCGTCCTGACCCGCTGAACGACAACCCGCTGAATGATCAGCGTCGAACAACCGGCTGATTTGTAGGCCACACCCTCACCCTGCCCTGCCAGGCAGACATCCCCGTAGGACACGGGTGACGGTGTGGCCGCAGATCAGTTTTTTTGTGCCGTCCGGCCGTCCGGCCGGGGCACCGCCCCGCCCGGCTTTACTTGCACTCTCGACACCAGAGTGCCAGAATCGATTTAGCACTCTGCTGTTTGGAGTGCTAACCCATCATCGTTTTGGTAACGTCCGGGAGGGACGAGAAACACATATGGCAAAGATCATTGCTTTCAATGAAGAGGCCCGTCGCGGCCTTGAGCGCGGCCTCAACATCCTCGCTGACACGGTCAAGGTGACCCTCGGCCCGCGCGGACGCAACGTCGTTCTGGAGAAGAAGTGGGGCGCCCCCACGATCACCAACGACGGCGTGTCCATCGCCAAGGAGATCGAGCTCGACGACCCGTACGAGAAGATCGGTGCTGAGCTGGTCAAGGAGGTCGCCAAGAAGACCGACGACGTCGCGGGCGACGGCACCACCACCGCCACCGTTCTGGCTCAGGCGCTCGTGCGCGAAGGTCTGCGCAACGTCGCAGCCGGCGCCGACCCGATCAGCCTCAAGCGCGGCATCGAGAAGGCCACCGCTGCGGTCATCGCCGAGCTCATCGCCAACGCGAAAGAGGTCGAGACCAAGGAAGAGATCGCGGCTACGGCTTCCATCTCCGCCGGCGACGCCGAGATCGGCGCCATCATCGCCGAGGCCATCGACAAGGTCGGCAAGGAAGGTGTTGTCACCGTCGAGGAGTCGAACACCTTCGGCACCGAGCTCGAGCTCACCGAGGGCATGCGCTTCGACAAGGGTTACCTGTCGGCGTACTTCGTCACCGACCCCGACCGTCAGGAAGCGGTCTTCGAAGACCCCTACATCCTGATCGTCAACTCCAAGGTCTCCAACATCAAGGACCTGCTGCCGATCGTCGACAAGGTCATCCAGAGCGGCAAGCAGCTGCTCATCATCGCCGAGGACGTCGACGGCGAGGCCCTGGCCACGCTCGTTGTGAACAAGATCCGTGGCATCTTCAAGTCGGTTGCCGTCAAGGCTCCCGGCTTCGGTGACCGTCGCAAGGCGCAGCTGCAGGACATCGCCATCCTCACCGGTGGCCAGGTCATCTCCGAGGAGGTCGGCCTCAAGCTCGAGAACGTCACCCTCGACCTGCTCGGTAACGCCCGCAAGGTCGTCATCACCAAGGACGAGACCACCATCGTCGAGGGTGCCGGCGACGCCGACGCCATCGCCGGTCGCGTTCAGCAGATCCGCAACGAGATCGAGAACACCGACTCGGACTACGACCGTGAGAAGCTCCAGGAGCGTCTCGCCAAGCTGGCCGGTGGCGTTGCTGTCATCAAGGCCGGCGCCGCGACGGAGGTTGAGCTCAAGGAGCGCAAGCACCGCATCGAGGACGCCGTTCGCAACGCGAAGGCTGCCGTTGAAGAAGGCATCGTCGCCGGTGGTGGCGTTGCCCTCATCCAGGCCGGCAAGACCGCGTTCGAGAAGCTCGAGCTCACCGGCGACGAGGCAACGGGCGCGAACATCGTGCGCGTGGCCATCGACGCTCCGCTCAAGCAGATCGCCCTCAACGCCGGCCTCGAGCCGGGTGTTGTCGCCGACAAGGTGCGCAACCTGCCCGTCGGACACGGCCTCAACGCCGCTACCGGCGAGTACGTCGACATGCTGGCTGCCGGCATCAATGACCCGGTGAAGGTCACCCGCTCCGCGCTGCTCAACGCCGCGTCGATTGCCGGACTGTTCCTCACCACCGAGGCCGTTGTCGCCGACAAGCCCGAGAAGAACCCGGCTCCGGTCGGCGACCCCTCGGGTGGCATGGACTTCTAAGTCCGATCGTCTCACCAGACACGAGCTGGGCGTCTCCTTCGGGAGGCGCCCAGCTTTTGTCGTACCCGTTTGGCCACACCGGCTACCGGGAGAAGAGGCCGGCGTTGGCCTGTTCCACCTCGGCGTACTGCTGCCCGGCCTGACCCAGCGCCGCATTGAGGCTGTCAGCGCTCTGTTCCACCTGCTGCTGCGTGCTGCGCCAGGCCGCGACTGCCGCCTGGAACTCAGTGGATGCCCGGCCCGTCCAGGACCCCTCGAGGCTGGTGAGCTGATTGAGCAGTGCGGCCACCTCGGCCTGGATGCGGCCCATGGTGGCTCGGGCGGCCCCGGTGGTGCTGATCAACGCGTCGCTGTCTACCTGAAACTGGGTCATCTCGGTCCCGTCGTCGTGGCTGCCGGCCCCCGGTCGGGAGCCCGCTGCCACGGTAGGCCGGGTGAGGACGACGCCATCCGGGCTCGAGGCGGCCCGGGGATAATTCTGCCGCGGGCTGATTGGGGAGGAGCGGCTAGCTGACGCCGGGCGGAACGATCGGCTGTGGTGCGTTCGCGGACTCCGCGAGCGGGAACCAGACCCGGAAGGTGGCACCGCCACCCGGGGTCTCGACAACCTCGACCGAACCGTTGTGGCTGGCCACGATCGACGCGACGATGGCCAGGCCGAGGCCGCTGCCGCCGGTCTCCCGGGCACGGGAGGTGTCGGCACGCCAGAACCGCTGGAAGATCTTGTCGCGGATCTGCGGCGGGATGCCCTCACCGTGGTCGATGACGGAGATCGCGGCGCGCTGGTTGCGACGGTCGACGGCGACCTCGAGCTCAACCGGGCTGTCGGACGGGCTGAAGCGCAGCGCGTTGCCCATCAGGTTGGTGATCACCTGGCGGACCTTGTTCTCCTCGGCCATGATCACGGCCCGGGTGGCGGGTTGGGGATCGGCGGGCGCCGTCGGTTCGACCGGGGCCGGAGCATCCGCTCGGCGAGGTCGGCGCGGGCGCAGCCGGGCCAGGGTGGCGCCGGCGAAGGAGATGGTGCCGGTGGTGTAGCCGTTCGGCTCGGGCTTGACTGCCGGCTTGGCGCCGCTCGGTTTGGTCGGCGACTCGCCGCGTGCCGGCGCGCCAGGGGCCGCCGGGGTGGGCTCAGCACCGGGCGTACCCGTGAACACCTCGCCGGTGGAGTGCGCGAGGTCGATCGGGGAAGCGGTGGTGTCGTCGTCGATGATGGAGACGGGTTCTTGACCGGTCAGCACGGTGACGCTGCGACCGGGCGAGGACGCCATCGCATCCAAGGCGGCGTCGCGGGCCAGCGGAAGCAGGTCGACGGGAGTGAGCGCCAGCGGCTTCGTCTCGTCGAGTCGGGCGAGTTCGAGCAGGTCTTCGACGAGTCCGCCCATGCGGATCGCTTCCTTCTCGATGCGCTGCATGGCCTGGGCGACGTCGTCGGGCGTCTGCAGGGCGCCCATGCGGTACAGCTCGGCGTAGCCCCGCACCGACACGAGCGGGGTGCGGAGCTCGTGGCTGGCGTCGCCGACGAAGCGCCGCATCTGGTCGATGGTGCGGGCACGGTCTTTGAACGCCCGGTCGATGCGGCTGAGCATGGTGTTGAGGGACCGGTTGAGCCGGCCGACCTCGGTATTGGGGGTGGCGCCGCCGAGTCGTTGGCTGAAATCACCGTCGGCGATGGCCGCGGCCGTGCGCTCCACCTCCCGCAGCGGGGCGAAAGTGGTCGTCACGAGCACCCGGGTGAGCAGCGCACCGAGCAGCACGACGCCGGCACCGAAGCCGAGGAAGATGCTGAGGTACGTGTTCACGGTGTTCTGCGCCGACTGCATCGACACGGCCATCAGCAGTGTGCCGTAGGTGCCGGTGGAGTTGATCACGAACGGCACCAGCACAGCGTGGTACTCGGTGCTGCCGTCGGCGTCGTAGAGCTTCTGCACGTTGCCGTTCATGCTGCTCACGCTGGGCAGGTCCAGCGGCATCGTCACGACCGGCAGGCTGTCACGTGGACGGTCGTGCCAGGTGAATTCCTTGAGAACGCCGTTCTGGTCGAAGATCGCGGCGAAGTAGTCCGCGTCCTCTTCCAGGTTGTTGCGGTAGTCCAGCAGTGTGGTCTGCGCCTCGGTCTGCAGGCTGGCGTCCACCTGCTGAACGACGTAGTTGCGCAGGATGACCATGGTGCCGACACCGGAAACGAGCAGGCCGAGCGTCAGCATCAGCACGGTCACACCGGTGATCTTGGAGCGGAGCGAAACCCGGCTCCATCGGTCCATCAGGGCCACATGCATTGTTCCAGTCTAGGAAGGGAAGCTGGGACTATGCCTTCGCGGCCTTGAGCATGTAACCGAAACCGCGCTTGGTCTGGATCAGCGGCTCGCTGGAGTGCATATCGACCTTGCGGCGAAGATAGGAAATGTAGGACTCCACGATGCCGGCGTCGCCGTTGAAGTCGTACTCCCAGACGTGGTCGAGGATCTGCGCCTTGGACAGCACCCGGTTGGGATTGAGCATCAGGTAGCGCAGCAGCTTGAACTCGGTGGGGCTGAGCTCGATGGGCTGGTCGCCAACGAGGACCTCGTGGGTGTCCTGATCCATGGTCAACTCGCCGGCCCGGATGACCGCGTCTTCGTCGGCGTGCATCGTGCGGCGCAGGATGGCCTTGATGCGGGCGACGATCTCGTCGAGGCTGAACGGCTTGGTGACGTAGTCGTCGCCGCCGACGGTGAGGCCGGTGATCTTGTCCTCGGTGTCGTCTTTCGCGGTGAGGAACAGGATCGGGGCCGTGTAGCCGGCCGACCGGAGGCGCTTGGTGACGCCGAACCCGTTCATGTCGGGCAGCATGACGTCCAGGATGATGAGGTCGGGCTCTTCTTCCAGCACCGCGGAGATCGCCTGCGCGCCGTTTCCGACCGCGCGCACGGCGAAACCGGCGAAGCGGAGGCTGGTGGTGAGGAGATCCCGGATGTTGGGTTCGTCGTCAACGATAAGGATGCGGGGGCCGTCAGTCATGCATCCAGTATCTGCGCGTTAGCTGGAGCTTGGCTGAGAGCCAGCGGTATGCGCTGCGGATCATTCCGCGGTGACCCTTCCCTGGCGGCGCCCGAGCCAATACGGTGACGCTGACGGATTCGGTGGGCAGTGACCTGGTGAGGAGCACTGGATGGACGAGGCACTGGCAGGCGCTCGCGGGCTGGACGGTGAGCCCCTGGTCATCGCCGGGGCCGGACTGGCCGGCGCCCGCGCGGCCGAGGCCGTGCGCGCGGCCGGCTTCGAGGGTCGGGTGGTGTTGGTCGGGCAGGAGACCGACGCTCCGTACATCCGGCCGCCGTTGTCGAAGGAGTTTCTGACCGGCGCGGCCGAACGCGACTCGGTGGACGTGCATCCGCTCGGCTGGTACGCCGAGAACGGGATCGAGCGGGTCGCGGGGCACCGCGCCGCCGTGCTCGACCGGGGCGCCCACCGGCTCACCCTCGACGATGGCCGCTCGCTGCGCTACTCCCGGCTGCTGCTGGCCACCGGCGCCTCGCCGCGGCCGTTCCCCGGGCCCGGCGCCAGCCTCACCGGTGTGCACTACCTGCGCACAGTGGATGACGCCACCCGGTTACGCGCCCGGCTGGCGGTGGGTGCACGCCGAGTGGTGGTCATCGGCAGCGGCTGGATCGGCCTGGAGGTGGCAGCGGCGGCACGCAGCTACGCCAACGACGTGATCGTGCTCGGCCGGGGACCGGTGCCACTGGAACAGGCGATCGGGCCGGACCTGGGCACCATGTTCGCCGAGCTGCACCGCGACCACGGGGTGCACGTGGGCAACAACACCGAGGTGACGGAACTGGTGGGCGAGGTCGGGCACGGTGAACGGCGGGTGACCGGGGTGCTGCTGAGCGACCGTACCCTGGTGCGTGCCGATGTGGTGGTGGTGGGCATCGGAGCCACCCCGAACACCGAGCTGGCGCTGGGCTCGGGGCTGGCCGTCGACAACGGCATCACCGTGTCGGCGACGTTCCAGACCGCGGACCCGGACGTGTTCGCGGTGGGGGACGTGGCGAACGTGTTCCACCCGCGGCTCGGCGCGGGCCTCCGCGTGGAGCATTGGGCCAACGCCGAGAACGCCGGCGCCGCCGCGGGCCGGGCCCTGCTCGGTGACCGCACCCCGTATGACGCCATCCCGTACTTCTACACCGACCAATTCGACCTGGGCATGGAGTACTCCGGCTTCGGCGACTTGGCCGGGGACGCCCGTCTGGTCGTCCGCGGCGACCGCGCCGGCCGGCGGTTCATCGCCTTCTGGCTCGTCGACGACGTGGTAGTGGCGGGCATGAACGTGAACGTCTGGGACGTGAACGACACGGTACAGCGGTTCATCCGGTCACGGCAGCGGGTGGACCCGGAGCGGTTGATCGATGAGAGCATTGATCTGAACGACCTGTTCGGGCCAGACACGTGACCTGCGGCTGACCGTGCCCGGGTCGCACCCGATTCGCTCAGCGCTCCGAAGGAATCATATGGTCCACCCGCTCGACCACCCCGGGGTGGTCCACCCGTACCTCGCGCAGCCGGTGCGCACGCTCAACGGTCGGGGCTTCGACTTCTCCCGGGAGGTGGCGGTAATGGCGGTGATCAACCGCACCCCCGACTCCTTTTACGACCGGGGCGCGACCTTCGCCCTCGACCGGGCGGTGGCCGCCGCGGAGCAGGCCGTCGCCGACGGCGCCGACTGGGTGGACATCGGTGGGGTGAAGTTCGCACCAGGGCCGACGGTCCCGGTCATCGAGGAGATCAACCGGGTGGTGCCGGTGGTGACGGCGCTGCGGGGGTCTGGCGCGGTGATCTCGGTCGACACCTTCGACCCCGACGTGGCCAGGGCGAGCATCGATGCCGGTGCCCACGTGATCAACGACACCACCGGCGTGCACGACCCGCGCATGGCCGAGGTGGTCGCCGACAGCGACGCGACCCTGGTGATCACCCACAGTCTGGCCCGCCCGCGCACCCCGTATCCCGCGCCGCAGTACACCGATGTGGTGGCCGAGGTGGCCGATTTCCTCCGCGCCCGGGTGGACCTGGCGATCGCCCACGGGGTGCCCGCCGATCGGCTGATCGTCGACCCCGGTCACGACCTCAACAAGAACACCCGGCACTCGCTGGAACTCACCCGCCGGCTCGGCGAGATCACCGCGTTGGGCCTGCCGACCCTGGTGGCGGTGTCGAACAAGGACTTCATCGGGGAGACCTTGAACCGGGACCGGGAGGATCGGGTGTCCGGCACCCTGGCAGCGGCGGTGTTCTGCATCCTGCAGGGTGCGCGCATCGTGCGGGTGCACAACGTCGCGGCCGCCGTAGACGCCGTGCACCTGACCGAAGCCATCCTCGGCTGGCGCGAGCCGGCCTACCTCCGCCACAACCAGGCCTGACCGATGATGGACATCGGCGAGGCACGCCGCCGGTACGCGGTCACCGATCGCACCGTGCCGCACCTGCGGGTGAACTTCGTCAGCAGTCTGGACGGCGCGGCCACTCACGACGGCCTGAGCGGCGGACTCGGCGACGACGCCGACCGGTTGGTCTTCGACACCCTCCGGATGCTCACCGATCTGATCCTGGTCGGCGCCGGTACGGTGCGCGCCGAGGGGTACGGCGGCATCCGTTTCACCGACGACGCCGTCGCCTGGCGGGTGGGGCAGGGTCTGCCCGAGCACCCGCCGGTGGCGATCGTGTCCGGTCGGCTCGACCTCGACCCGGCGAGTGCGGTGTTCACCCGGGCGGCCACCCGGCCGATCGTGGTCACTCACGCCCAGGCTCCCGCCGAGCGGCGGGCGGCGCTCGCCGCGGTGGCCGACGTGCTGGTCTGCGGCGAGGCATCCGTCGACCATGCGTTGATGCTCGCGGCACTGACCGAGCGCGGCTACCCGCAGGTGCTCTGCGAGGGCGGGCCCAGCCTGTTCGGGGCGCTGCTGGCCGCCGACAGAGTGGATGAACTCTGCCTCACCCTGGCGCCGCTGCTGGAGTCCGGGCGGGCGTCCCGGATCGCCACCGCGGCGGAGGCCACTTCTCGCCGGATGCGGCTGGTGCACGCGCTCCCGGCCGGGGACACCCTGCTGCTGCGCTACCAGCGCGCCCGCTGAGCCCGGGCGCCCTGCGCGTTGGTCGAGGGCGTCGACATCCCAAGCCGATCTGCAGTAGCGCCCGACCGGTGGTCGAGCCTGTCGAGACCCCGCGAGTAAATCGGCGGTCGCGACTCCTCCACAGGCGCCGTCGAACCCCGCTTATCCCCAATGAATCACTGGGATCAATAGTGTCAGTGGGTGCTGCTTGAATGAACCTATGGCCACCTCAAACGCCACACCAAAAGAAGACCCGGACGGGTTCACCGACCCGGCCCAAGCCGCCATCGCTGCCGCGATCGACGAGCTCGTCGACAACGAAAAAGCCCTCGCCGCCGTCCAGGCGAACAAGACCCGGATCCTCGCCGACATCGACCTGCTCGGCCGCAAAACCTACATCCGGGACCGGCTCCGCGGGAACCCGGCCGAGACCAGCTGGAACAGCTCGCCCTGGGATGACGAAGAGCTCGGCCGCCGGACGATGGCCGCCGAGGTTGCCTTCGCGTTACGCCTGAACCGGAACACGGCCGGAATCATGGTCTTCGAAGCGACTCGCCTGGTCGGCCAGCTGCCTCTGTTCCAGAAGGCCCTATCCGAGGGCACGATCAGTTGGGGTCACGCCCGCGAGATGCTCGAGGTCACCGAGAACCTCCCCGCCGAGGTGCTGCCCGCCTTCGAACGGCAGGTGCTGCCCGCGGCGAAGAAATACACCGCCACCCGGTTTGGTCAGGTCGCCGTGAAGGTACGTGAACGCCTGCACCCCGTCCCGCTCGAGGAACGGGCCGCTGTGTCGCAGAAAGACCGGCGCGTGTGGGTGGAACCGGAACTGAACGGGATGGCCTGGATGAAGGCCTATATGAAGGTTGACGACGCTCAGGCCGTGTTCGACCGGTTGACGCGGATGGCGAAGAACCTCGACGAGAGCGACCTGCCGAAGGAGGAACAACGGACGCTGGATCAGCGTCGCACGGACGTCTTCCGGGACCTGCTGGTCGACGGGGTGGGACCGGACGGGCTCGGCCAGGGCATTCGGGGCACGGTGTCCATCACCGTTCCGGTGCTTACCTTGATGGGCAAGAGTGACGAACCGGCGATACTGAACGGCCACAGCCCCATCGACGCGGAGACCGCGCGGAAGATCGCCGGTACGGCGACCAGCTTTACCCGTATCCTTGTGCACCCCGAGACGGGATGCACCCTTTCGGTGGGTCGGGAGTCGTATTCGCCGCCGGCGGAGTTGAAGAAGTACACCGAGGTTCGGGACGGCACCTGCCGGGCTCCGGGCTGCAACCGGCAAGCCACGAATAGTGACCTGGATCACACTCAACCGTGGAGCGACGGGGGCACGACCAGCGCCGACAATCTCGTGCATCTCTGCACCCCGTGTCACCGGTTGAAACATCAGTCGAGTTTCACCACCAGCCAGAAAGCCAATGGGGATCTGGTGTGGACGAGTCCGAGCGGCAAGGATTATCTAACGGAGCCGGCGAGTTACATCGGGGAGGCGCCGCCTGTCGCGGACGTTGCGGTGGAACCGCCGCCCGCGCCGCCGCCGCCCCCGTTGCAACCGCCGACGAACGACGACCCGCCGCCCTTCTGAGCCGGTGCACGCTCCACCGTCCTGAGACCGCCTTACGGGGTCTCGACGAGCTCGACCACCGGATGGGGCGCGCCCCGTAGGTCGGCTTACGAGGTCTCGACGAGCTCGACCACCGGGACCCAGCGACAAATAGGTCAGCCGGCGACCCGGCCCGCCAGGTCGAGGGTGTGCGCGTCGAGGATCGTGTACGAGTAGCCCTGCTCGGCCAGGAACCGCTGCCGGTTCTGGGCGAAGTCCTGGTCGACGGTGTCGCGGGCGACCAGGGTATAGAAGCTCGCCGTCAGGCCGGACTCCTTCGGGCGCAGCAGCCGGCCGAGACGCTGAGCCTCCTCCTGGCGTGACCCGTACGACCCCGATACCTGGATCGCCACCGAGGCCTCTGGCAGGTCGATCGAGAAGTTGGCCACCTTCGACACCACCAACAGGTTCTCCTCGCCCGTGCGGAACGCCTGATACAACCGTTCGCGTTCATCCACCGGGGTGGCGCCGGTCAGCTGCGGAGCCTGCAGCGTCTCGGCGAGCTCGTCGATCTGGTCGAGGTACTGGCCGATCACGAGGATGCGTTCGCCGGGGTGCATCGCCACCAGCTGTTTGACCACGTCCAGCTTCGCCGGCGCGGTAGCAGCCATCCGGTAGCGCTCGTCGTCGGGGGCGGCGGCGTAGCTGAGCCGTTCGGACTGCGGCAGGTCGATGCGCACCTCGAAGCAGGCGGCGGGGGAGATGAAGCCCTGCGCCTCGATCTCCTTCCACGGGGCGTCGAACCGTTTGGGCCCGATCAGGCTGAACACGTCGCCCTCGCGGCCGTCCTCCCGCACCAGGGTGGCGGTCAGGCCCAGCCGACGGCGGGCCTGCAACTCGGCGGTGAGCTTGAACACCGGCGCGGGCAGCAGGTGCACCTCGTCGTAGATCACCAGACCCCAGTCCATCGCGTCGAGTAGTTCGAGGTGGGCGTACTCGCCCTTCCGCTTGGCCGTGAGGATCTGGTAGGTGGCGATGGTGACGGGTTTGACCTCCTTCACCTGGCCGGAGTACTCGCCGATCTCCTCCGCGGTGAGGGTGGTGCGCTTGAGCAGCTCGTCACGCCACTGCCGGGCGGACACCGTGTTGGTGACCAGGATCAAAGTGTTGGTCTTCGCGGTGGCCATCGCCCCGGCGCCGACCAGGGTCTTGCCGGCGCCGCAGGGCAGCACCACCACGCCGGAACCGGCGTCGAAGAAGTTCGACACGGCCTGGTTCTGGTAGTCGCGCAGTGCCCAGCCGTCTTCGAGTAGCGCGATGTCGTGCGGCGTTCCGGGGGTGTAGCCGGCCAGGTCTTCGGCGGGCCAGCCGAGCTTGACCAGCTCCTGCTTGAGCTGGCCACGCGCCCACGGTGCCACCAGGAACGAGTCCGGGCCGGGCCGGCCGATCAGCAGCGGGGCGATCTTGCGCGCAGTGGCCACCTCGGTGAGCACCGGGGCGTCGATGCTGCGCAGCACCAGCTGACCTTCGGCATCCCGGTCGATCACCAACCGGCCGTATCGGCCCACGGTCTCCTCGAGATCAACCACGACGGTCTGCGGGATCGCGAACTTGGAGTACTTCTCGAGTGTGGCGAGCATGTTCGCGGCGTCGTGACCGGCGGCCCTGGCGTTCCAGAGCCCCAGCCGGGTGATGCGGTAGGTGTGGATGTGCTCCGGCGCACGCTCCAGCTCGGCAAAAACGGCCAGGTCGTGCCGGGCATCTTCGGCGAGCGGATGCGCAACCTCGAGCAGAACCGTGCGGTCACTTTGGACGATCAGCGGGCCATCGGACATAACCGTCAATGCTACGCCCGCGCGCGCGAACTCTCAGTACCCACGTCTCGGGGGTACCGGCTCAGGGAGCCGGGCCGATGCTGACGACGCTGGACAGCGGCAGGGTGCGTTCGATGTCGGCCCGCCGGTCACGGGCGCGGAACCGGCCGCCGCCGACGCTGGCCGGTTCGAGCAGGTAGTCCACGATCTCACCGTCGGGCATCCGGATGCTGACCAGCACCGATTCGCGGTGCTTGATCGCCGCGTCGAGTTGGCGGGCGAGCCAGGCGCTGGCCGCCTTGGCCTCGCCGCCGTCGGTGGTGCGCAGGCGCTCCACCAGTCCGACGGCCGGGTCGACGGTCGGGGGAGCGGTGACACGGGCGAGGGCGTGCCGGCGCAGATGCACCACCTCTCCGGCGGCGTTCTCGGCGACCACCGGGTAGCGGGCGTCGCTGAGCGCCCAGAACACCCGATCGGCGGGGAGGGCGCTGTGCAACCGGTCGTCGCCGGCGGCGACCACATGGAGCGCGCTCAGCGCCTGGTCGACCGCGATGGCGCCGAGCAGGGCCTCGTCAACGGAGGAGACGTAGCTCGGCCCGGTCGGATCGGCCGGATCGACGCTGCCCACCCGCACCCGGCCGTAGCGGGCGGCGGTGTCCCGAACGAGGTACTCGACCGGCTGCGGGATGCCGGTCAGCGAGATCGTGCTGAGGAACGCCAGCATCGATTCGGCGTCATCGCCGGCGGCCAACCCACGCGTGACGGATGCCCCGCTCAGCCGGTAGCTGGAGGCCAACTCGCGGCTTTCCACGTCGGCGAACCCGCGCAACCGGTCATCGATGGACCGGGACAGTGGTCCGGGGGCGACGATGGAGAGGTCGTGCTGCAGATAGACCGTGCCGACTTCGGCGGGCAAGGAAGCGGTGATGGTGCTGATGGCCGCGTCGATGTCGCCGGAGAGCACGGCCGCCCCGGCCGAACTCGTCACCTGCTTGGCGGTGATGCCGATCAGTTCGGCGTCGCGGGCGAAGTCAGCGATCCGACCCTCCATCCACGCGCCACCGGCCGGGTAGAGCCAGGCCACGTACCGGTGCAGCGCGTCACCCCAGGCGACACCGGGCCGGTGAGCCAGGATCTCGCGCACATCGGCGGGCAGAGCCGCCAACCAGGACTCGGCCAGAGTGGCCCACCGTTCGGCGGAGCCTTCGGTCAACCAGACCTCGCCGGCGACGGATTCCCCCCAGTAGCCGGCATGCAGGGCGATCAGGTCAGCGCGCACCGCGATCGACACGAACGCGGGAACCTCCTCGAGGTCGACGCCCATCGCCGCGGAGAGCCGCTTGGTGTCGGGCAGGCCGAGGCCACCGCGGCTGAGCTCGCGGGCCGGTTCCCGAGCCAGTTCGGCGATGAGCTCGGCGATCGACAGCACCGCGCCGAACGCCCGTTCGGCGGCGAGCCGTTCGGTGAACCGGCCCTCGGTGGCCGACAGGGAGACCAGAGTGGTCGGGGCGGGTACCCCGGCCAGCGCGCCGGTGCTGGGCAGCCCGTGCTCGGGCCACCGGCGCAACTGGGCCACCACAGCGGGATAGGGACGCACGGTGTCACCCTCGCGGACGGCGAGCATCAGCGCGTCGAGCCGGTCGGCGCGGGAGCAGACATCCGCCGCATCGATGGTGTCGTGGCCCAGGTCGGCGAGACGGTCGACCAATTCGGTGAGGGTGGGAGCGCCCAGCTCGCCGGCCACGGCCAGTACGGCCAGGCTGCTGCGGTCCAGCCGGGAGAGCGTGGCCTGGATGGCGTCGGGGTCGAGGAGTGCCTCGGCCAGGTCGAAGAAGTCGTCGATGCCGCTGGTCGGAACCTGGCGGAGGCCGATCGTGCGGCGCAGTGCTGCGTCGTCCAATGCGCGGAGGCGTGAGGCGAGCGTCAGCATGGGGGTTACTCCCGGTTCTGTCGAGCCTCGCGTGCGCGGCGGAGTCCGCTGAAGATCATCAGGGCGATGATCAGAACGAAGCCCAGGGGCAGACCATAGAGCGGCAGGGTGAGGATCGCCGGCCAGAGACCCTGGCTGAAGCCGTCGTTGTCGCCGACTCCGGTGGCGGTGCCGATGATCACGGCGATGAAGGCCAGGATGGACAGCCCGACCACACCCGCAACCATGTACGCCAGGATTCGCTCGATCCGGCTCGGGTCGGGTGGGGTCTGAGTGTTCACAGTCCAAGGATACGGGGCACAGCCACCGACAACGGAATAAGCTGTCCCTGGCGGGCGCGCATTCTGCGCGCCTCAAAATCACAGCGAGGTTCAGATGCCCACCGGCAAGGTCAAGTTCTACGACGAGGAGAAGGGTTTTGGCTTCATCAATTCCGATGACGGCCACGAAGTCTTCCTGCACGCTTCTGCAGTGCCCGCCGGTGTAACGGTGAAGGCTGGCATGAAGCTCGAATTCGGTATCGCCGACGGCAAGCGGGGCGCGCAGGCGCTCTCGGTGCGGGTGCTCGAGGCACCGCCGAGCCTGGCGAAACTGAGCCGCAAGCCGGCCGACGACATGGCCATCATCGTGGAGGATCTGGTGAAGCTGCTCGACGGCATCGGCGCGAGCCTGCGCCGCGGCCGCTACCCCGACAGCTCGCACAGCAAGAAGATCGCGGCGATGCTGCGCAAGGTCGCAGAGGAACTGGATGCTTAACCCGTTCGACCCCACCCCGCAGCAGCCCGCGCCGACACGCGCCGCTGACCCCGTCGAGGTGACGGATGCGGCGGCGGACGCCGCGGTCGACACCCTCGTCGTCACCGAGCCCGCAGCCGAGGCCGAGTCGGCCGAACTGGCGCCGGAAGTGGACGACGACGAGGTGTACGAGGCCGACGAGGTGCTCGCCGGTTCGATCGACCTGGCCCGTGAGGCGCTCACCCTGATCACGCCCGCGGACACCATCGGTGAACCGCTCGGTTACATCGTGGAGGGCGAGCACGTTCTGTCGCTTCTGTTCGACTGCCTGATGACCGGGTACCCGGGCTGGCGGTGGACGGTCAGCCTGTCGCGGGTCGACGCCGACGCTGCTCCGATGGTGCTGGAAACCGAACTCACTCCCGGTGACGACGCTCTGCTCGCGCCCGAGTGGGTGCCGTGGTCCGACCGCCTTGCCGACGCCAAGGTGGCCGAGGAACTCGCCGCCGCCGAGGCGGAGGGCGACGAAGACGATGACTCCGACGAGGAAGATTCCGATGAGGACTCCGACGACGAGGACGACGCCGACGGGGATGACGAGGCCGACGCCGATGAGAGCGCCGAGGCAGAGGACGACGCCGATGACGGGGTCGACCCGCTCGACGGCATCGACTTCAACGAGGCCCTAGCGGCGTCTGAGCACGACCCAGATCAGACCGGCCAGGCCCAGGGCCAGACCGATGACGGCGCACCACAGCCACCAGCCGACTCCGGCGGCACCGAGCTCGGTCTGGAAGACCAGAGCGAGAATCAGGGCCGCTAGCCAGAGCACCGAACCCGCTGCCAACGCCCGACCCGCATGAGCCCGGGCGGGCAGCGGGTCGGGACGGCGTTCGCTGTCTTTCAGCCAGAGGCGCATGATGCGCTAGGCGAGGTTGGCCACGACGTACTCGATCGACGACACGAGCTGACGCACGTCGCTCGGCTCGATCGCGGTGAAGGTGGCCACCCGCAACTGGTTACGGCCGAGCTTGCGGTACGGCTCGGTGTCGACGATGCCGTTGGCCCGCAACACCTTGGCGACCGCGGCGGCGTCGATGGCGTCGTCGAAATCGATCGTGGCGACGACCTGCGACCGGTGTGACGGGTCAGTCACGAACGGGGTGGCGTAGTCCACGGTCGCGGCCCAGTCGTAGAGCACCGACGACGATTCCCGCGTTCGAGCGGATGCCCAGGCGAGCCCACCGTTGCCGTTGATCCAGTCCAGCTGGTTCTCCAGCAGCAGCAGCGTCGTCAACGCCGGGGTGTTCAGGGTCTGGTTCAGCCGGGAGTTGTCGATGGCGTTCTTCAGGCTGAGGAACTCGGGGATGTACCGACCGCTGGCGTGGATGCGCTCGACGCGCTCGATCGCGGCGGGGGAGAAGAGGGCGAACCACAGCCCACCGTCTGAGGCGAGGTTCTTCTGCGGGGCGAAGTAGTAGACATCCGCTTCAGCAGCCTCGAAGTCGATGCCGGCGGCGGCGCTGGTGGCGTCGATGACGGTGAGCGCTCCGGCATCGCCGTGCACCCGGGTGACCGGGGCCATGACTCCGGTGGAGGTCTCGTTCTGCGGCCAGGCGTACACGTCGACACCCTCGGTGACCACGGCGTCGGCGCGGGAGCCCGGGGTGGCCTTGATCACGTCGGGCTTGGTGAGGAACGGTGCGGCGGCGGCGGCGGCGAACTTGCCGCCGAACTCACCGAACACCAGGTTCTGGGCGCGGTTCTCGATCAGCGAGAAGGCGGCGGCGTCCCAGAACGCCGTCGAGCCGCCGTTGCCCATGATGACCTCGTAGCCGGCCGGGATGCGGAACAGGTCGCTCAACCCGGTGCGCACGCGTCCGACCAGGTCTTTCACCGGAGCCTGCCGGTGCGAGGTGCCGAGGATGCTCGCTCCGGCGCCGGACAGGTAGTCCAGTTGCTCCCGACGGATCTTGGACGGGCCGCAGCCAAAACGTCCGTCAGCGGGCAGGAGTTCGGTGGGGATCTGTAGGTCCGGCATAACAGGATTCTAGTTGGCCGCATCGCACGGGTAGTGTTGTGTCGTTGCACCTATGGCCGAGCGGGAGGCTGCGAATGACTGACCTTATCGACACGACCGAGATGTACCTCCGGACCATTCTGGACTTGGAGGAGGAGAACATCATTCCCCTCCGCGCGCGGATCTCGGAGCGCCTCGGCCACTCCGGACCCACCGTGTCCCAGACCGTGGCGCGCATGGAGCGGGACGGTCTCGTGGTCGTCTCCGGTGACCGTCACCTCGAGTTGACGCTCAAGGGTCGCACCAAGGCCGTGCACGTGATGCGCAAGCACCGCCTCGCCGAGCGCCTACTCAGCGACGTGATCGGCCTGGAGTGGGAGTTCGTGCACGACGAAGCCTGTCGCTGGGAGCACGTGATGAGCGAGCAGGTCGAGCGCAAGATCCTCGAAATCCTCGGCCACCCCACCGAATCGCCGTACGGCAACCCGATCCCCGGGCTCGACGAGCTGGGCGACTCCCCGGCCGTCGCCTTCATGGCCGGGGTCACCAACCTGCTCGACGTCGTCGCGTCCTCCGCCCAGCCGGTGACCGCGGTCATCCGTCGGTTGGGTGAGCCGGTGCAGTTCGACCCCGAACTGCTCGCGCAGCTCAAGCAGTCCGGCGTCCTGCCGGGCAAGACCGGCGTGTTCTCCGCCGCCGGCTCGTACGTGCTGGTGCAGGTCGACGGGTACGGCGACGGACTGGAACTGCCCAACGAGGTGGCCGGTCACATCTTCGTCACCACGCCCGTTCCCGCGATCTGAGCCTCGCGGCACACTCTGCAGGAATTCACAGGCTCGTTACCAATTCGTTAGATATCGGCCATTTGGCGTGACAAACCCGGTGCCGGTCACGTAGCCTCAAACCTGCCCACCGGCCAGAACCGGTCACCGGGCCCGCCCAGGACGCCTCTACCCGCCCGTCTCCTGGGTCGGCACATCGTTACGCGCTCGCGCGCATTGGACGGGGCAACTACCTAGTGTTGCCGAGGCGCCGGAGGTTAACTTTGGCTGGATTAGGTAGAAGACTGCCCCGACGCGGTCGATCCACAATGCTCGCTGTTCGACCTGAGCCCGGTGTGGTCGCAAGCACTCACGCCGAGATTCGCCCACGCACCGTCGTGCGTCCGGGCACCCCGGTGAAGAAGCCGGTCAGACGCAACTCGGTGGGCAGTGTGGTGATGATGACGCTGGCGACGGGGTTGGTCGCCACGATGGCCCTGCCCGCGTACGCGTTCGCCCCCTCGGAAACCGAGGGCAGCTTCAGCGCCACCGCCACGACCGAGCAGACCAAAGCCGGCGCCCAGCAGGTGGACGTGGATGCGGCCGCCGCAACCGTGACCGTGGCCCAGGACGGCTTCTCCTCCACCCCGCAAGAGGTGCTGGATGCGGCGGCTGCCGCGGCCGCCGCTGCGGAGGCGGCAGAGGCCGCCCGGGTCGCCGCCGCCGCATCGATGACCTCATACGCTGCGTCGTACAGCGGCCCGTCGGCCGCCGAGTTCCTGGCGGCGCCGGCGTATCCCACCTTCGACCTGGGTTCGGTCTACAGCGTGGCGTCGCAGTACCAGGGGGTGCCGTACGTGTACGGCGGCGCCACCCCGGCCGGTTTCGACTGCTCCGGTTTCGTGATGTACGTCTACGCCCAGTTCGGCATCTCGCTGCCGCACTCCTCCACCGGCCAGGGCGCAGCGGGCACCCGCATCTCCGAGGCCGACGCCCAGCCGGGCGACCTGGTGATCATGGACGGCCACGACGGCTTCTACGCCGGCAACGGCAACATCCTGCACGCACCCTACGAGGGTGCCGCGGTGCGGGTGCAGCCGATCTGGACCAGCGACTACTACATCGTGCGGTTGGGCATCTAAACCGACCCGTTCGGTAAACACTGGGTTACGCATAGCACGAATGGCGCTTCACGTTGACGTGGGGCGCCATTTGTGGGTTAACCTGATGCCCTGATGTTCTGCGGGATTTTGGGAGAGCCAATGCGCAAGCTACGCACGATCCACACCATGGATGTGCGCGGACGCTTCGCGCAGCGGCACAGCAGTCAAATATGTCGAAGCTTTGTCGTGTGCGCCGAGCACCGTGAAGCCCGTGGGGCGTTGTCATGTTGACAACGCCCTTTTTGTTTGCCCGCACTCCCGTCCCGCCGTCGCCGGGCAGTAGTTCGAATGGCTGGAAGCCGTCCAGCCTTTTTCGAAAGGGAGCGCATGCGCACATTGGTCCTCAACGCGGGATATGAACCACTCGCGGTTGTTTCGTTCAAGCGGGCACTCGTGCTGGTGATGAACCAGAAGGCGACGATCGTCCAAGCCGACCGGGGGCATCCGGTCTGGGCGGCCACGGAATCGTGGGAGCGCCCGAGCGTGATCCTGCTCACCCGCTATGTGCGTTTACCGCGCTCACGGGTGGTGCCGGTGAGCCGGCGCGGGGTGCTGCGCCGGGACGATCACCGGTGCTGCTACTGCGGCAAGAACGCCAGCACCATCGACCACGTGCAGCCGCGATCCCGCGGCGGCCGGGACACCTGGGACAACCTGGTGGCCTGCTGCCTGCGCTGCAACAACCTCAAGAGCGACCGCACACCGGCCGAAATGGGTTGGCAGATGAACTTCGACCCGAGGATGCCGCAGGGCACCACCTGGGTGCTGTCGGGGGTGGAGCGGCCGCTGCCGCAGTGGGACGAATTCCTCGCTCCCGCCGCCTGATGGGGGTCGGTACCGCGATGTCGCACCAATGTCACAGAAACGTAACGCTGAATGCGGCATTCGGGGAGGCTTTCGCCTAAGGTGGGTGAGTCCCCCCAACTGATTGCGGCTGTGCAGAGGATTTATTTGTGAGTCATACCGGCCCGGCCGACCCGCTCGAGAGCGACCGACCACTGCCGACCCGTCGTGAGGCACGAGCGCTGCGAGACGCCGCCGAAGCCCGCGATACCGCCGCTTCCACCGGTGCCGCACCGGTCGTCGAGCTCACGGTTCCCACCCCGGTGATGCCGGTCGTCACCACCGACCTGGCCGCCCGGGTGAGCTACCCCCGCCGCACCCGGCCCACCCCGGCGCCCGCCGCCGCGCGCCCCGCCCCGCGTCGCCGCCGCGGCACCAGCACCCCGGTGGCCAAGGTCATCACCCTCCTCGCCATCCCGGCCATCTTCCTCACCACCGCGCTGCCGGCCTACGCCTTCTCGCCCAACGGCGACGGCGCCAGTGTCGTGGCCCGGCCCGCCGCGGAGGTGCAGGGCGTGACCGTCGGGGCCGCCGCCGCGTCGGTGAACATCTCCTTCGACCAGTTCTCGTCGACCAGCCAGGCCGAGCTCGACGAGATCGAGGCCGCCATTCAGGCCGACCTCACCCAGAAGGCCGAAGCCGAAGCGGCCCGGGCATCCGCTGCCAGTTTCTCGGTCGTGGGCCTGCGCGCAGAGGGCGACGACTACCCGTGGCCGTCCGCCGCCACCGACGACCAGGGCGGCGGCCTCTCGCCGCTCGGGTACTACTACCGGGAGTGTGTCGACTTCGTCGCCTGGCGGCTCAACCGCGACGCCGGCAGCACGGGCGGCCCGTGGAAGTGGAACTGGTCGTCGATGACGCCCAACGGCGGGAACGCCTCCGCTTGGCAGGGCAACTGGGCGGCCAAGGGCTGGCCGACCAGCAAGGCGCCTGTCGTGGGCGCTGTGGCCTGGTTCACCTACAACCACGTGGCATACGTGCAGTCGATTCCTGGCGACGGCACCGTCGTGCTCGAGGAGTACAACTGGATGGGATCGCACGCGTACCACACCCGCACCGTGCCGATCAGCGAGGTTCCGGTCTACCTCTACCCGCCGGCCTAACGGCGAACACCTCCGCGGGTGTAACCGGGTAAACTTTCCCGGTCAGCCTCTGTAGCTCAATGGAAGAGCAGTTCCGTCCTAAGGAAAGGGTTGGGGGTTCGAGTCCCTCCAGGGGCACATTTTCCACCCGCGCACCGCTGTGACGATCCCGGCGCCGAGCGCTGTGGGAACAGCGCCCGGCGCGACGGGATCCGGCCGGTCATCGGAACTGGGTCAGCTTCAGCACCAGGTACTGGTCACGGAGGCGTTCGCGTTCCTGCCGGGCCTCGTGCGACGCGGCGTAGACATCCGCTCGGGCGCGCTCGGCTGTGACCGGCCGGCGTCCCCACCGGATGAGCGCCACGCCGAGGTGCATGGCGGCCCGGTCGAGGGCGCCCACCCGGCGCACGGGATGCGCGTCGGGGGAGCGGTGAGGTTGGGGTGGGTGGTCGAGGCGGCCCGGGTGGGGCGCCAGTTGAGATTTCATGATCGGTGTTGTCCTTCGTTGGGTGCGTGTTCGGGCAGCCGAAAGAAGCGCGCGGGCACGCCGAATAATGGTGGCCGCTCGCAGGCGGCACTGAGGTGACGGGCCGAGGGCGCGTCAGGTGCGGGGTGAGACCTCGGGCAGGCGTGCGCACACGAGTGCGGATGCTGCCTGGTCGGGCTTCGAGAGCGTCACCACCGTCTGGACCGGTGGGCTACCTGCTCAACGGTTAGGCGGTGAAGACGCCGACGAAGCCGGCGGTGGTACGGGATGCGAATGCAATCGTCTGGGTAATCACGCTGGGCTCCTTTCGTCGTATGGCGTAGGCCTCACCGTAGTGCGCAACCGGCCGGGCGCGCAAGGACTATTTGCCGGTTTCGTTCCGGCGGCGCGCTGGGTACCCTCGGAGTATGTGCCGGAGTATTCATCAACTTCACAATTTTGAGCCCGCCGCCACCGACGACGAGGTGCACGCTGCGGCGTTGCAATTCGTGCGCAAGATCAGCGGCTCCACCAAGCCCTCGAAGGCCAACGAGGAGGTGTTCTATCGTGCGGTCGACGAGATCGCGCACCTGTCGAGACACCTGCTCGAGGACCTGGTGACCAGCGCGCCGCCGAAGAACCGGGAGGCCGAGGCCGAGAAGGCCAAGGCCCGGTCGGCGAAACGGTTCGCCGCCGCCTGAGTGTCAGGGCTCGTCGAGCTCCCGAGGAACCACGATGGCGTCGACCAGGGCGCCATTGCGCCAGACCGTGATCTCGATCGGTGTGTCGATGGCGCCCTCCACCATCAGCTGTTGCACCGCGGTGGCCGTGACAACGGCCTGGCCCGCCAACGCCACGACGATGTCGCCGCGGTGCAGACCAGCCTGATCGGCCGGGCTGTCCGGCGCGACCGCGGCGACCTGCAGCCCGGTCGGTGAGCCGATCCGGGTGGCGAGTTCAGGGGAGAGCGGCACCCGGGCGCCGGCGATGCCGAGCCAGGCCCGGCGGATACGGCCCCGGGTCATCAGCGCGGTGATGATCGCCCGGGTGGTCTTGTTGATCGGCACCGCCAGGCCGACCCCGATGCCCGCGACAGCGGTGTTGACCCCGACCATGCGGCCGGCGCTGTCGGCGAGGACGCCGCCGCTGTTGCCCGGATTGAGGGCCGCGTCGGTCTGGATCACCTCATCGATGACCCGACCCGACTGGGTGGGCAGCGAACGGCCCAGCGCCGAGACGATGCCGGCGGTGACGCTGCCGGCCAGTCCGAGCGGGTTGCCGAGCGCCACCACCACCTGCCCCACCCGCAGGCGGGTGGCGTCGCCGAACTGCACCGGCGCCGGGGTGGGACCGCGGGCGTGCAGAACGGCCAGGTCGGAGAGGGTGTCGCGGCCCACGACATCCACTCGGGTGGTGGTGCCGTCGGCGAAACCGACCTCGGCGCTGTTCGCGTCGGCAACCACGTGCGCGCTGGTGAGCAGGAAACCGTCGGGGGTGATGACGCTGGCGCTGCCCGCTCCCGCCCCGCGCAGGCTGCGCACGGCGAGGCTCGCGACGCTCGGCAGCACCCGGGTGGCCACGGCCACCACGGTGGTCGAGTAGGCGTCGAGCAGACCGTCGTCATCGGGTGCGGGGGAGTCGTTCATGGGGTGAGCGTACGTCTGCGAGGCCGGGCGGTGGGCTCCGTTCGCTGCCAGCAGAGGGCGCGAGCCGGCAAGCGGCTGGGCCGGCGCAGGTTGCGCGCGCCGGCGCAGGTTGTAGCGTGCGCCCGCGCGGGAAAAGTGCGCCGAGGCGGAACGGTCAGCGGCGGCGGCGGGTGCCGAAGATGCCCGTGACGATTCCGGTGAGGATGGTCTTGGTCGCGGCGGAGCCGAGCACCTCCTCGAGAACGGTCTTCTGCGGCCGTGACCTGGTGCGCGATCCGGTGCCGGCCTCGGACTGCCGGCGGGCCTTCTCGTACTCGGCCTGGGCCTTCTTCTCCGCCTGGGCCTTCTTCTCCGCCTTGGCCTGCTGCGCCTCGACGGCGGCCTGTTGTGTGGCGAACTCGGCGTCGGCCTTGGCCTGATCGACCGCGCGCTGCTCGGCCTCGGCCTGCCGGGTGGCCGCTTCGAGCCGGGTCGCCAGCATCTCCCGGGCGGAATCGCGGTCGATGGCGGCGCCGTACCGGGCGAGCAGCGGTGAGGCCGCCACCGTGGCGTCGATCTGCGCGGCCGGGCTCGGCGCCATCGACCCTTCTGGCGCCCGCAGCCGGGTCCACGCCACCGGGCTGGGTGCGCCCTTTTCGTTCATCACCGTGACCACGGCCTCCCCGATGCCGAGTCCGGTGAGCACCTCCTCGAGGTCGTAGTCGGAGTGCGGGAACGTCGACACGGTCGCCCGGAGCGCCTTGGCGTCATCCGGGGTGAAGGCGCGCAACTGGTGCTGCACCCGGGAGCCGAGCTGTCCGAGAACGTCCGCGGGCACATCCTTCGGCGTCTGGGTGACGAAGAAGATACCCACCCCCTTCGAGCGGATGAGTCGCACGGTCTGCACGATCGCCGCCAGAAAGTCCTTGGACGCGTCGCGGAACAACAGGTGTGCCTCGTCGAAGAAGAACACCAGTTTGGGTTTGTCGAGGTCGCCCACCTCGGGTAGGTCGTTGAACAGGTCGGCCAGCAGCCACATCAGGAAGGTGGAGTACAGGGCGGGCCGGTCCTGCACCCCTGGCACCTCGAGCAGGCTGACCAGGCCGCGACCGTCGGCGGCGACCGCGAGGAACTCGCGGGTGTCGATCTCCGGTTCGCCGAAGAACAGGTCGGCGCCCTGGTCGGCGAAGGTGATCAGCTCCCGCAGGATCACCCCGACGGTGGCGCTGGAGAGGCCACCGAGGCCGATGAGTTCACCCTTGCCGGCGTCGCTGATGAGGTAACTCAGCACCGCCCGCAGGTCGGTGAGGTCGAGCAGCGGCAGGCCGGCCGTGTCGGCGTAGTGGAAGACCAGGCCGAGACTGGACTCCTGGGTGTCGTTGAGGCCCAGGACCTTGCTGAGCAGCAGCGGGCCGAAGCCGGCGACGGTGGCGCGGATCGGGATGCCCGCCCCGATGCCGCCGAGCGAGAAGTACTCGGTGGGGAAGGCGGTGGCGGTCCAGTCCTGGCCGAGTCCGCCGGTGCGGGCGAGGAGCTTGTCGCTGGGGGTGCCGGGGCTGTTGATGCCGGAGAGGTCACCCTTGATGTCGGCGGCGAAGACCGGCACCCCGTGCGCGGAGAGCTGCTCGGCGAGTACCTGCAGGGTCTTGGTCTTGCCGGTGCCGGTCGCGCCGGCGACCAGACCGTGCCGGTTGGTCATGGCCAGCGGAATGCGGATCTGCACGTCGGGGCGAGCGTCGCCGTTGACCAGGGCGCCGAGGTGCAGCGCGGCACCGTCGAAGGCGTAGCCAGAGCGGATGGCGTCCACCTCGACCTCGTCGAGCGGCCCGGCCGGTTCGGGTGCCGGATCGGCGGGGGAGGAAGCGGCAGGAGAGCCGGGCCCGGCCGCCGGGGCAACGGCTCGCTGTTCGGCCTGACGCAGCTGGGCTTCCGCCTCCGCCGCGTCGGCCTGGGCGCGTTGGGCTGCCGCGCGGGCGGCGTCCACCTTGGCCTGGAGTTCGGCGATCGCGTCGACGGGATCATTCGCAGTCATGGCGGCATCATAGCCGCAGGCCGCGGCTCGTCCGGGGTGCGGGGCGGCCGGGCTTCTCGGGCCTCAGTCGGTGTTCTCCAGCGCGTCGGCGGCCGCCCGCGCCGCGCGGGCGCTCCGGTCGGCCTCCGCCGCGGCGGCTTCGGCCGCCTTCCGGTCACCGGCCAGGGTGTCGGCGTCATCGGAGACAGCGGCGAGCGCCGCTTCGGCGGTGCTGAGCTGGTCGGTGAGATCGACGATCTCGGCCTCGAGGCTGGTGCGGCGCAGCGACAACCGGTGCACGCGACGTTCCAGGGCGGCCAGCGCCGCCGCGGCTGCCTCGGCCTCGCGCTCGAGTCGGGCCGCCTCCACCCTGGCCTCCTTGCGCCGGCGCACATCCTGCAGCTGGATGGGCGACCTGGCCGGCCGATTCGGGGGACGCGGAACCGCCGGGGCGTTGGACACGGCGACGGCCCCGTCAAGGTCGACCGGTTCGAAGCCGATGGCGCGCAGGGAGCGCACCAGCAGCCCGCTGGTGACAGCCGCCGCGGCGGCCTCATCCGAGGTCGCGGCCAGCAGAGTCTGCTCCACCTCACCGAGCACGGCGGCCGAGGGCGCGCTGTCCAGTCCGGCCCCGAGATCCGCCGCCGCCCGCACGAGCGCGGCCACGTCGTCGCGGCGGCGGCTGCCGAGGCGCCGCAAAGCCTCGCGGTCGAGCTGGTCCTGCGCGTCCCGCATCTCTTCACCGAGCTCGAGCAGGGCGTCCAGACGCTCGTCGGTGCTGCGGACGAGAAGATTCACCAGCCAGGCCGCGGGGGACGGTTTACGGAACGCCGCGACCTGCTGGGCCAGCGCGGCGTCGGCAGGCTTCAGCTCCCGCGCCCGGCTGTTGCGGGCGGCGGTGAACTCCGCCGGCGGCAGGGCGTACAGCTCCCCGGCGACGGCGGCGAGGGAATCGACCATGGCTCCATCCTCCCGCGACCGGCCGACCGGCACGACCGGACCCGACAAAAGCATTGTCGTGACGTCTTAGTGGTGTCACAATGGTGTCATGAACCTCTTCCCGTACATCCAGCACCTCCGCGAGCAGCTCATGGTGGCCGCCGAGGTGGGCGGGGACGATGCCCGCGCGCTCGCCGAACGCCTGATCAGCCCGCTTGAATCCGCCACCCGGCTGGTGCTGCTCGACGCGCTGTCGACCGCGGCCGGAGAAATCAGCCAGGACCTGGCCCCGGGCGGAGTGGACGTGCGACTACGCGGCACCGACCCCGAATTCGTCGTCACGCCCGGTGCCGTGGCGGCATCGTTCGACTCCGATGACACCTGGCAGACACCATCCGTCACCCCCACCGACGACGCCGAGGAGGGGGCAGTGGCGCGCACCACGCTCCGACTGCCAGAACAGGTCAAGTCTCGCGTCGAACTCGCCGCCGCTCGGGAGGGTGTCTCCGTGAACACCTGGCTGGTGCGTGCCGTCACCACCGCCCTCGACGGCGACACCGGGCGCCGGCAGGTCCCCTCTGACCCCGGCCGGAACAGCTTCACCGGATGGGCCCGCTCATGACCTCCTTCGACACCTCCGGACCCGTCGAGCTCACCGTCGACCTCGGCATCCGCAGCGACATCTGGATCACCGCCGTCGACCGGACCGAGGCGACAGTGCAGATCCGCCCACGCAACCCCGAACGGGCGTTGGACGTCAGCGCGGCCGGCCAGATCGCGGTCGACCTCACCGACAACCGACTGCGAGTCGGATTCACCCATCTGCGCATCCGTAACTGGTTCACCGACGGTGGCGCCGTCGATGTCAGCATCGAGGTGCCGACGGGGTCCAGCCTCGACGTCGGCACCGGCATGGGCGCGGTGGATGCCGCGGGCGAGTTCGGTACCGCCGTTGTGCGCAGCGGGATGGGCGCCATCCGGATCGACCGGTGCGCCGGCCTGCGCGTCAAAACCGGCCAGGGCGACGTCACCGTCGGGAGTGCGACCGGGCTGGTCTCGATCAGCACCGGAACCGGCAAGGTGCGCATCGGCGCGATCGCCGGCACCGCCACGGTCAAGAACGCCAACGGGGAGACCCAGATCAGCGTTGTCGCCGACGACCTCACCATCAGCGCCGCCAACGGCGACATCCTGATCGACCGGGCCGACGCCAACGTCACGGTGAAGGCCTCGAACGGGTCGGTGCGCATCGGCGACATCGGTCGCGGCGCCGTGACCGCCGCGACGGCCGCCGGAGCCGTCGAGGTGGGCATCCGCCCCGGGACGGCGGCCTGGCTGGATCTCAGCACCAAGTATGGGCGGGTGCACAACACCCTCGCCCTCGGTGACGGCCCGGCCGCGACCGGGGACACCGTGCAGGTGCGCGCCCGCAGCTCGTATGGCGACATCACGGTACATCGATCGGAACGGAGCGAGTTATGAATACCCCAGCCATCCACGCCACCGGCCTGCGTAAATCGTACGGCGAGCTCAGCGTGCTCGATGGTGTCGACCTGCACGTGCCCGCCGGCCAGGTCTTCGCCCTGCTCGGCCCGAACGGCGCCGGCAAGACCACCATCGTGCACATCCTCTCCACCCTGCTGGCGGCCGACGCCGGCCAGGCCAGTGTGGCCGGGCACGACGTGCGGCGGGACGCCGACGGGGTGCGGGCTTCGATCGGACTGACCGGCCAGTACTCGGCGGTCGACGGCCTGCTCTCCGGCGAGGAGAACCTGCAACTGATGGCGCGGCTGAACCACCTCGGCAAACGCGAGGCGCGCGCCCGGGTGGCCGAGCTGCTGGCGCAGTTCGACCTCACCGAGGCCGCCCAAAAGCCGCTCGCCACCTACTCCGGCGGGATGCGTCGCCGGCTCGACCTGGCGATGACGCTGATCGGCGACCCGCGGATCATCTTCCTCGACGAACCGACCACCGGGCTGGACCCGCGCAGCCGGCACACCATGTGGCAGATCATCCGCGACCAGGTCGCCACCGGCGTGACGGTCTTTCTCACCACCCAGTACCTGGACGAGGCCGACGAACTGGCCGATCGGATCGCCGTGCTCGACGCCGGCCGGATCGTGGCCGAGGGCACGCCGGCCGAGCTGAAATCCCTCGTGCCCGGTGGGCACATCCGCTTGCAGTTCGGGACCACCGCCACGCTACAGGCCGCGGCGGCCCTGCTGCCGGACGCCATCCGTGCCGGTGACGCCCTCGCCCTGGACGTGCCCAGCCAGGGTGGCCTCGCGGCGCTGCGGGCCGTGCTCGAGCGGCTCGATGCCGCCCACCTGGACATCGACGACCTCAGCATCCACACCCCTGACCTCGACGACGTCTTCTTCGCCCTCACCGGTCACGCCGATACCGAAAGGACCGCATCATGACCACCCACGTACTCACTGACTCCGGCACGCTGTTGCACCGCAACCTGCTGCACATGCTGCGGTACCCCGCCCTCACCTACTTCGTCGTCGGCGGACCGGTGGTGTTCCTGTTCCTGTTCGTGTTCGTTTTCGGCGGCCAACTCGGCGCCGGCCTGCCCAGCACCGGGGGCTCCGACCGGGCGGCCTACCTCGCCTACGTCGTACCGGGCATTCTGCTCACCGCCGCGGCCGGCACCGCCGGCGGCACCGCCACCACGGTGTCGATGGACATGACAGAGGGCATCGTGGCGCGGTTCCGCACCATGGCCATCTCACGGGCGGCCGTGCTCACCGGTCACGTGCTCGGCAACACCATCCAGGGCCTGATCGCCGTGACCGTGGTTCTCGGCGTCAGCATGCTGATCGGCTTCCGGCCGACCGCCAACCCGCTCGAGTGGATGGCCGCCTTCGGTATGACCGCGCTGATCCTGCTCGCGATCACCTGGCTGGCCGTGGCGATGGGCATGGCGTCGAAGTCGGTGGAGTCGGCCAGCAACCTGCCGACCCTGCTGGTGCTGCTGCCGTTCCTGGGCAGCGGCTTTGTGCCCACCGACTCGATGCCCACGGTGATGCAGATCTTCGCCGACTACCAGCCGTTCACCCCGTTCATCGAAACGATCCGCGGCCTGCTGCTGGGCACGCCGATCGGCTGGAGCTGGCTCTGGGCGCTCCTCTGGTGCCTGGCGATCGGGGTGGCCGGCTACGTCTGGTCGCTGCGGCTCTACAACCGGCGCTCGGTGGTCTGACCCGCTGCACGTGCGGCGAATTGACCCCTTCCGGACGAGGTGCCCCCGCACACCGGGACAACTCGTCCGGGAGGGGGCAACTCGGTGCGGGGAAGGGTTCCAAAGCTCCCCAGCCGCGCCTAGCCTGCTGGGCAACGGATGCCCGTGACGCGTCCGGGAGACGGAGGGATGATGACAACGGACAGTCGAGGGCGGGTCATCGTGCGGGACGGGTCCTGGGGGGTCTTCTTCCTGCTGGCCTACGTCGGCGCCGCGATCTACTTCATCTCGGTGTCGGACGGGTCGTTCTGGGGCGTGATCCTCGGCCTGCTGCAGGCCGTCGTCTGGCCGGCCTACGCGATCTACCACCTGCTGCTGGTGCTCGGCGCCTGACCCCGCGCCGCCCACCCCGCGCCCAGACCAAGAGTCGCCCACTTTTGCTAGTCGGAGGGGCATCCGCACTGGCAAAAATGGGCGACTCTGGGAGGTGCGGGTGGGTCAGGGGGTGGTGACCCGGTCCGCGGGGGTGGGCGCAGGGGCGCTCTTGCGGCGGTGCCGCAGGTGCTGCACGATGCTCACCGCGATCGCGACGGCCATCACCGCGTACAGGCCCACCGTGATGGGCGAGCCCACCAGGATGCCCAGATCACCCTCGGACACCGCCAACGCCCGACGCAGCTCGGTTTCGGCCAGCGGGCCGAGGATCGCCGCGATCAGCACCGGCGCCAGCGGAATGGCGAACCGGCGCATCACGAAGCCCAGGGCGCCGATGCCCAGCAGCAGCCACAGGTCCTTCATCGACGACGCGATCGCGTAGACGCCGAACACCGCGAACACCGTCACGCCCGCGTAGAGGTAGTGCTTGGGCACCAGCAGCAGCTTGGCCCAGACCGCCGCGAACGGCAGGTTGATGATCAGCAGGATGATCAGGCCGAGGAACAGGCTGGCCAGCAACGGCCAGACCAGGTCGGCGCTGCGCTCGAACAGGAGCGGTCCTGGCTGCATGCCGTACTGCTGGAACGCGGCGAGCATCATCGCCGCGGTCGCCGAGGTCGGCAGGCCGAGCGCGAGCAGCGCACCCATCGCGCTGCCGGCGGTGGCGTTGCCGGCCGCTTCCGGACCGGCCACACCCTGAATCGCACCGCGGCTGCCGAAGTCGGTGTCGCCGCGCCGTTTGGCGAGCTTCTTCTCGGTGCCGTAGGCGAGGAAGGTGGGCACCTCGGAGCCGCCGACCGGGATCGCACCGAACGGCAGGCCGAAGCCGGTGCCGCGCAGGAACGCGGGGAAGGCCTGCTTGAACTCCGACCAGGTGAGGTACGGCGACCCCTTGGCCCGGATCTGCATGGCCGGACCCTCCCGGTGGATCCGGGACGCCACGTGCAGCACCTCACCGAGCGCGAGCAGCCCGACGGTGACGACGATGATCGAGATGCCGTCGAGGAATTCGGGCATCCCGAGGGTGAACCGGGCGGCGCCGCTCTGCCCATCGACGCCGACCATGGCCAGCGACAGACCGATGGCCAGGGCGATCAGACCCCGCACCACCGACTCGGCGACCACGGCGGAGATCGCCACAAACGCGAACGCGGCCAGGGCGAAGTACTCGGCCGGCCCGAACAGGGTGGCCAGTCGCACCAGGTATGGCGAGAAGAACACCACCAGGGTGGTGGCGATCATGCCGCCGGTGAACGCGCCGATGGCGGAGGTGCCCAGCGCCTTCGCCGCCCGGCCGTCCTTGGCCATCCGGTGGCCCTCGAACGTGGTGGCGATCGCCGACGAATTGCCCGGGGTGTTCAACAGGATGCCCGAGGTGGAGTCACCGAACAGGCCACCGAAGTAGATGCTGGCGAACATGATGAACGCGCCGGTGGGGTCGAGGCTGAACGTGACCGGCAGCAGCAGCGCCACCGCCATGGCGGAACCGAGCCCGGGCAGCACGCCGACGGCGGTGCCGAGCACGGCGCCGATCAGCAGCCAGAGCAGGTTCATCGGGGTGAGGGCGACGGAGAAGCCCTCCAGCAGCAGGCCTAGTTGATCCATGACAGCACTCCAGTGAGAATTCCGGACGGCAGGTTGAGGCCCAGACCGGCCGAGAAGGCCAGCTGGATGAAGGAGGAGAAGATCACCGAGACGCCTACGTCGAAGACCGGCCGACGGCTGCCGAGCGCCCGGGCGATCGCCCAGAACAGAGCGGATGCCGAGAGCAGCCAACCCACCGGCTGCAGGATCAGCACGAAGCCGACCAGGGCCCCGAACACGTACCCGGTGGTGCGCCAGTCGGTGGCGCTGATGCGGCGCCGGGTGGTGGGTCGGGTGGAGGAGCGCACCACGCGCAGCTCCGAGGTGGTGTCGATGTCACCGATATCGGTGAGCAGGTCGGTGGACAGGCCCACGTTGCTGTCACCGTCGACGGTGCGCGGCGCCCGGATCACCTGGATGGCGAGCAGGATCGCCAGCAGGTAGAGCATGCCGGCCACGATGGTGGGGAAGAACTGCGGACCGGGGGTACCGGACCCCTCCGGGACCGCCATGGTGACGGTGCCGACGGTGAGGAACACGGCCAGGCCGAGCACCAGCACGGAGACGATGAGTTCGCTGCGCCCGGTGAACCAGCGCACCGGGACCAGCTCGGTGGGTTCGGTGGGCGGATGGGTCAGGTGAGTGGTCACAGGCCGAGCTCCTCAACGATGGCGGCGACGCGGACCTTCTCCGCGTCGAGGAACTCCTCGAGTTCGGGCCCGACCGAGTAGCTGTCGGTCCAGCGGTTGCGGGTCATCGAGTCCTCCCACTCCGCGGTGGCGTGCATCTCGGTGACGATGTCGACCAGCTCGGTGCGGGTTTCCTCACTGATGCCGGCCGGGGCGAGGTAGCCGCGCCAGTTGGACATCTCCACGTCCAAACCGGATTCGATGAAGGTGGGGATCTCGATGCCGTCGATCGGTTCGGCGGCCGAGGTGCCGAGCGCCCGCACGGTGCCGGCCTCGATCTGGTCGCTGAAGTCGTTGTAGCTGGAGATGCCGGCCGCGGCGGTGTTGGACAGCAGCGAGGTGAGCACCTCACCACCACCGGAGTAGGCGACGTAGTTGACCTGCTTGGGGTCCAGGCCGATCTCCCGGCCGAGCAGCCCGCTGAGCAGGTGGTCGATGCTGCCGAGCGAGCCGCCGGCGATGGCGTGCCCGCCCGGGTCGGCGGCCCAGCCGGCCACGAAGTCCTCGATGGTCTCATAGGGGGAGCTGGCCGGGACGACCAGCACGTTGTAGTCGTCGGCGACCCGCGCGATGACGGTGACATCGTCGAAGGTGGTCTTGGTGTTGGCGAGCTCGATCGCGCCGAGCATCACCGCGCCGGTGATGAGCAGCACGTCCTCGCGCCCCTCCATCTGACCGAGCTGGTTGAGCCCGATGGTGCCGCCGGCCCCGGGCACGTTCACCACCCGGGCCGTGTTCACGACCCCGTTGGCCCGCATCGCCGCCTGCGACTCGCGGGCGAACGCATCCCACCCGCCGCCGGGAGCGGCCGGGGCGATCAGGGTGAGCTTGCTGCGCGCGGTGGCGGTGCCACCGGACGAGCTCGCATTGGCTGTTGCGGCGACGAAGAACACCGCGGTCACGGCCGCGAAGGCGACCGTGAGAATCACTTTTTTCATGCGCGAAACCCTTTCTACACGGCGACATCGTTGTTGCCGCGGGAGTTGCTCTACCATTGCAGCAAGCCATCGCGGTCTTTTCCCGCTGGCTATTTCTGCTCTTTGATGCACTCAACTGCAGCCACACCATCCGCTCGAACACCTGACACCGGGGTCTGGAGATACATGCCGGTCACCGCGTGGATGCTGCGCCGCGGCTCTCTGCTCTTGCTGCAGGTGGTCATCGTCACCCTGTGTGTGAGCGTCACCACGGTGGTGGCCGTGCGGGTGCAGGAGACCCACATCCGCTCCGTCACGGTGGAGCGGGTGACCGGGGTCGCGGAGAGCCTGGCCTCCCTGCCGGCGGTGGTCACCGGGATCGGCCGGCCGGACGACACCGAGCTGCTGCAACCGTTGACCGAGCTGGTGCAGGAGGCGGCCGGGATGGACTACGTGGTGCTCACCGACGAGGCCGGGCTGCGCATCACCCATCCGGACCCGAGCAAGATCGGCGCGCGGGTGTCGACCGACCCCAGCGCGGCGCTCGCCGGCGAGACCTTCGTGGGCACCGAGGTGGGGACCGTCGGGCGCACCCTGCGGGCCAAGGTGCCGGTGTTCGGCAACGGTACCGACGGCGCCGTGATCGGCACCGTGTCGGTGGGGCTGCTGGTCAGCCACATCGACGACGACCTCGAGGCCAGCGTGTGGCAGCTGGCGCCCTGGGTGCTCGGTTCGCTCACGCTGGGCCTGGCCGCGTCCGCTCTGGTGGACCGGGCCGTGCGCCGACGGGTGGCCCGGCTCGAGCAGGAGCTGCGGGAACTCGAGGTGCAACGCCGGCTGGCCACCGTGCTGCGGGAGCAGACCCACGAGTTCGCGAACCGGATGCACGTGCTCTACGGCCTGGTCGAAGCCGACGCCCGTGGGGAGGCACTCGAGTTCATCGGCACCATCGTGCCGGTCACCAGCGAGACGGGCGGGACGCCGGCGGGCGGGGTGGGCTCGGGCGACTGGGGCGACGACCCACGCCTGGCCGCGCTGTTCGCCGCCCGGGCGGCCGAGCTCAGTCGGAACGGCGGCGCCCTGCGGCTCGTCGCCGGCTCCCGGGTGCAGTCCGGCCGGGTGAGCGCGGCCGCCGTCACGGTGACGGCGAACCTGCTCGCCAACGCCGTCGAGGCGACGGATGCCGCCGGCCAGGTCGACGTGCAGGTCACCGCCGACGAGACCGGCTTCTCGGTCTCCGTCAGCGACGACGGGCCCGGCCTGGACCTGCAGACCAGAGGCCGGCTGTTCGAGCGCGGCTTCAGCACCAAGCGTCGGGAGCGCCGCGACGGGGTCACGATCCCGCGCGGGGTGGGCCTGGCGCTGGTGCGCGACCTGGTGCGTCGCGGCCACGGGGTGCTCGACGTGGGGGAGTCCCCGACGGGCGGGGCCCGGTTCACCGTCACCCTGCCGAGCGACGGGACGGCGGCGTCGTGACCGGGTCTGCCACGATCCGTGCTCTCGTCGTCGATGACGACGCATCCGTCTGCAGCCTGCACGTGCGGTATCTGGAGGCGCTCGCCGGGTTCACGGTGGTGGGCACGGCGGCGACCGGGCAGGAGGCGGTGGACTTCGTGGCGACCACCGAGGTGGACCTGATTCTGCTGGACATGCACCTGCCCGATTTCAGTGGCATCGAGGTGCTGCACCGGCTGCGGTCGCTGAGCCGGGACGCCACCGATGTGATCGTGGTGACGTCGGCCAACGAACCGGTCACGGTGGGGCAGGCGGCGGCGGCGCGGGTGGCGGACTACCTGGTGAAACCGTTCTCCCGGTCGGTGTTCGAGCTGAGGATGGCCGCCTACCGGGCTGGGTTCGGCGCCCGGTCCGTGGTCGGCAGCCCGGCCGGGTCGCTGCGGCAGGCCGAGATCGACGGTCTGCTGCGGCCGGCGCGGCCGCGCACCGACACCGGCCGGATCGACACGGGCCGGATCGACACCGGCCGTATCGATACCGGCCGGACCGACACGGGGCGGATCGACAACGTGCGCGGCGGTGGCGTGCGGGGCGAGGGAGCGCGGGTCGACGGTGGTGGGCCCGGTTCAGCGGCACGGCTCCCGAAGGGCCTGGCCGCGCCGACGGTGGCGCTGGTGTTGGACGTGCTGCGCAGCCGCGAGGTGAGCAGCGTGACCGACGTGGCCGACGCCTGTGGCCTGGCGCGCGGCACCGCCCGACGCTACCTGGACTTCCTCCGGGCATCCGGTCGGGCGCAGGTCACCCACCGGTACGGGGTGCGCGGTCGGCCAGAGCTGCTCTACAGT